>Ga0154382_121_pt1 | contig 32277 bp, 22 predicted proteins | sample RifGroB1_FD_105626 | JGI IMG/M metagenome (GOLD analysis project Ga0154382, IMG submission 105626) | Bdellovibrionales bacterium GWB1_55_8 | reverse complement strand
CGGCAAAAAGCTTTTTGACGGCAAGGCGTGAGAGATCAGGCATTCTTTCGCGGAGTTTTCCGAGAAGCGCCAGGTCCAGGCGCTCCTCGGGCGGGTTCACGATGATCTCGAAAGTCTCTTTCATCAGTATTTCGGAATCAGACAGCGCTGATCCGGTTCAAGGTGGGCGTTCAAGTTGGTCATGGATGCGTTCGTTTCCCCGCTTTCGGGAATGCCGGTGAGCATGGAAACGTTCAGGCCACAGCAGCCTTCGCTGGGCGACTGTTTACCTGTTTTCCCGCTTCCATTGTCGTAAGTCAGGACGCAACCGTAGGTGGTATCCGAAATAAGCGCCTTTTCCACGTCGCCGGGGGGTGCGAGAAGCGGGAATTTCGGCCAGGTCAGCGCCTGGTTCGTGACTGTTCGATCGCAGGTTTTCTGCGCGCAAACATTCTGCGGGGTTCCCGCGGCGTTCGGCGCCTGATCGACTACCAGATCCTCGGGGTGATTCGCCAGCGAGGTCGGATTTCCGGTGCCGGGATAAGCCGGACATGCGTTACCGGTCACTGGCGGATAGGCGGATGGAATAGAGGTGAGTTGTTGTGCTGTGCACTCGACACTTGCCGTGTTTTTCACCACATGGGATGTGAAGGGCTGCACTTTTCCGAAATAGTTGGAGTTGATATCCGGCCGTTTATCCAGGGCGGCAACATTGTCGTTCTGTGTCGGATAAGCTTCGGCGCACCAGCCGATGTTTCCCGTCGTCGTGTCTTTCGCGAAATGAAGAGGTGGATCTCTCAAGACGTTCGACTGCGGAGCGCAAGCCAGGAAATCCGTGTCTTCCACATAATGGGGAGACCACGGCCGCACCGGCCGAATATGCACTGATTTGTAGACGGGGCTTGCCTGATGTACCGTCGCCAGCGAGAGAATGCTCAGGTCATCATTGAAGACCGGCAGGACGGCTGCGCAGGAATTCACGGAATCCGTATTTGGAAGTTGAATTCCATCCACGTTTTTTCCACGCCAGCCCGAATTGTTCGTGCCGGCATAGACCGGGCGAACTCCTCCGGGATAGAGGGCGTCGGGAACACCGATCACGCCTTTATGATCGAAGAAGGCGAACGGACAGGGTTTCGGTCCGCGCATGGTATAAGGTTTGTTTACATCCGCGCCATCGAAGTACACCGGGCGATCCAGAACATAGATCGTATCCATCGCCTGGGCTTGATTCATGGGGGCGCCGCTCGAGTCGAAAACGGCGGGGTAAAGTGCCATGAACCTCCGCAAGCGGAAGGTGTGGCGGACGTGTCCGGTTGAGTCCTTGAAGTAGGGGCACGTTCCATCCGTATTGGGTTTCGCGGCAAATCCCAGACAGGATCTGACGAGTGTATCGTTGTTTTCAACAGGTACCTCACCCGCGTCATCATCAGTGCTACCCTGTGATTGCGGCGGGTAGCAAACCGAGCCCTGGCTGCCGGCATCGGTCGCGCCATTCGCCAGTTTCGTGAATGCTTCAACGCCGATCGGAAAATCGGAGGTGGGACCCAATGAAAGCGCGAAGCTGCTGTCCAGAGGCCAGTGATGGCCTGGCCCCATGCCGGTGATGAGCGGTTCTTTCACTCTCGGGCAGACATACCGCTGATTCGCGTAATTGATGCCGCCGAGTTCGCTCTCGCGGGTGTAAAGATTGTAGTAATAGGCCTGAGCTGAGTTTTCCTTGGCGGGAATGTTGGTGCAATTCTCAACGCCGCCTTCCGCTCCGCTCGACTTCGCGACGCAGAACTGGGAGGCGAGGGGTACCTTGACCTGTTCATTCTGAGAGCCGCCCTCCACCGGCCAAGGCTTGCTGGTAATGCTCATTCCTCGCTGGAATTGTTCGAAGCAGGTGTACCGAAGAATGTCGTCGAAGTACCGGCCCTGCGCATCCTGAAAGCTCCCGCCAGACGTGTTGCCTGAATTTTTCGTGTGCTTGTATTGCGTCGTCGCAAAGTTCATGGGGCTGCCCGATGCCGAGACAATGCTGACATTAAGGGCCGTGCCGACCGGAACCTCATTGTCTTTTGAATAAATGTCGGGAGCTGCGCAGCTCACCATGTTCGATTGAACCGTGATGACAGGCGTGAAGATCAGCCGTTGAACGGGACTCGAATTTGAAGAGAAGGGGTTCACCTGTTGCCAGCTGAACTGACACAGACAGGGTTTTTCGGCGACAGTGTTGCTCGATTTGGTGCTGCAGTTGTCGGTAATCGGGCTGGGTAGTGAAGAGGAATCGAAAAACACGGAAAAGGTCGGAACCTCCGCCTGATTTGCGACGGTCACGTTGGAGATCCGATAGCTGCTGGTGGAGCCGCTGTCCGGTTCAGTGGTGATGTTAGCGTCCTTGATCGACTTGGGAACAAGGCGCGAGTTCGTGCAAGCGCTCAGGACAACCATGGCGGCGATGAGGATTTTCGGATGCATCTTGCTCATGATCCACCTTTTGGCCGGATTGTGCATACCGGAAATACGCCTGCGCGGTTCTGATTCGAGGCCGGCGGGTCACCGTTGCTGATGACATCGTGGAGTTTTAATCCATAGGTGATTCTCTTCGAGCCATCGCAATCGCCATCCGTCACGGGATTATCAGGATCGGGGGATGCGCAATCTCCGGGCCGGTAACGATAAGGAATGTAGGCGTGGCTGGCGGAACTCGAGAGATTTTTCATGGTATTGGTCGTGACGGTTGGCGGAGTCACGACAAAAAGGAAGTCAAACCGCCCGCCATCCTGGTCCATCGTTTTAGGGGTCAGTTCAGTCGTATGCGGCACGGGGAACGCTTCCGTGCAGAGATTCAGAAGGTCCGTGGCATTGGAACCGCCGCAGGAATAGGGGGTGGCATTGCCCGATGTCGCCCAGACGTCAGTTCCAGGAGCGAACATCGTTTTGTCCGGGTATTGGGCGGTCATGCTCTGAGAAGTGCAGCCCGGACCATCCACGCGGCCGTTGGCGCTGCAGGGAGGGAACTCCCCGCGGAGGCTCATGCACATGCCCGTGCCGAGAAGTACCCGTGCAGCCGGCCGGCCAGTCGCGTTGAGGGCATCGCTCATGGTGGGAAGGTCTTTGCAGTCAGGAAATATCTGTTCCTGAGATACCGGGAATTTTCCGGGATTGCAGCCGATGCCTCCGATTGTCTTCAGACCCGCGTTGGCCTGGTACTCGCGAGGCGCCAGATTCGCGCGGAAGAGCCATACTTTCACCCATTCATATCCTGACGGAATGATCACGGAAGGATCAGTGTCAGGGCATGTCTCGCCGTTTGTCGTCGGAACCGGCGCGGCACCATAGCCCAGGGCCGGCAGTTCGTTCACGCCCGTCGTGATTGTCGGAGCAGTGAATGCATGAACCGGCACATTGAAAATGCCGGTATTGGAGCGGGCTAGGTAAAAAGTGGAGCGGTCAAATCCGCTTTTCGCGGGGAAAATCTGTTTGCTTCCGGTCTCGTCGGGTCCCAGGCTGTAGACCGTCAGATCCAGTCCCGCATCGCTGGCGCTGTCGTTCGGGATGGAGGGACAATTCCAGTTGCTCACCGCGGAGCCTTGCTTCACGAACAGAGCCAGGCTCCCACCCATGTTCGTCGTGTAGAAGTTCAGCGGGTAGGATATTTTAGGATCATCGGAGACCACCGGGTCCATGATGTTTCCATCAAACAGATACGGGACGTTCACGATGTCGCGGCACTGATAGCGCTCAGCCTGGGTGAAGCTGAGCGGGTCCGAGAGGTCAAGCGCGGTTCCTGTGCCGGTCATCTTCACTCGAAGCGTATTGGAGTAGGTTTGGGAATTCGAGAGAAGGATCCTTACGTTGACCGATGAGACGCTTGCCGGGATTCCCGGCGCATCAGCGAAACGGCAGCGAATCATGTTGGCATCATGATAGGAAGTCGCGACATCGAAGCTGTTGGAATTTCCGTCCGGAAGGATAAAGCTGTACTCGCAGCGGCAATTGCTTTCGCCTGCGGATCCTTCAGTTTCCGAAAAACAGTACTGAGACATGGTGCCCGTACCGTCTCCGATGAGATCGAATGATCCTGAAGGGTCCACGGCGCTCTTGGCGATTCTGGAAACCACGAGGGAGGAGTCCCCTTGATCTGAAACTGCGGCAGGCGCTCGAAGCGCGTTCGGATCGATGCCGCCCCCGGCGGTCAGGAAGTTGTTTGTACAGGCGGATAGCAGGACGGCACACGAAAGCGCAACCGGGAGCAATGCCCCGATTTCCCGGATCGCTTTCTTTGAAGTGTGCCGAACGTTCACGTGAACTCCTCCCGCACCTTGTTTGCTGCAAGTCCTGTACACTCTCGACAGTTGTCTAAAACTTCGACACTTTCGGGGGTTTTTGCCTGTTTTTTCAGGTAAATCCGCCTGCTCTGTCTCGGGCGCGCGGGTGCCCCTGAATCTGTCGAAAGGCGAGGCACTGTCGAACCCTTGGTCATTTTTCGGAAAAACCGGGGTGTTCCTTGACTTCCTGTTTTCATCGGTACCCCATTCTGAAAAGGCTCGCGTCAATCAGAATGCCGCTGCCCGAATAGCGTTCGATCCTGACCCGATCGATGGCGGGGTCTATTGAAAGCGGAATCAGTAATTGGTCCTGGCGTACCTGTCCTGTCGGAGGAGCCAGTACCGAGATCGTATGTGCTATCTCCGGAAACTGTTCCGATTCGGTGTAGGAGAAATAGCGCGGCTGGAACATCTGCATGATGCCTTCGGCGGTTTGCCCCGTCTTCACCAGATGAACCTTGAATATGGCGGACTCGGCCTCAGAAAAATTCACCGAGTCAGGGCGAAGGTTTGTCGTGCCGAACGGGATGTAAGTGAGATTCAAAACAACGTTTTCGTTGGGACCAAGCTTGCTGCGATCAATGTCGATGTAGGCGCCTCCCGCAAGCAGTTTGTTGATCGATGGTTCGGTGCTCGCGATCGGTCCCTGGTACTCGCACGCATTGTCGAACATCGTGTAATAACCGGTGCTGTACCCGGCCGAAGGCAGATAGAGCGAGGCCGCATGCGCGATGCCGGAGGTGGGCGGACCTTGAGAAGGATCCCCATATCGCGTGTTGCCGAAGATGGAAATTTTTGACCAGTAATAGCAGGGCGCTGTTGTGATCTCGGGAACGCCCGGAATCTCGTTTTCGCTGACATCGACATCAATTCGGGTTCCAACCCACACGTCGGGCGTATTGTAGGTTCCGTTCGAATCCGTGATCTCCTGCTGGAGGGGGCCGCCATTGGTTACCGGATCGCTACTGATTCGATAGCCGCCCACGAGGATCAGTCTCCGCTTCATCGGGTCATAGCTGACTGTGTGGCCATAACGAGCTTCAGGCAGATCAGGAATGAGTGCGCCGGTACAAGCCGGAATCGCTTCCCATGAGCCGTTTCTCTCGGCACCAGCTGCTGGTGCCGATGCAGCTTTGATGGATGGTGTGTACTCAAAGACGTCGATGGTTCCGCTTTTGTGGTCAATGTCCTGGGTGATGGCTCGTTTTCCACCTTCAGCGGCGTAATTGATGCCGCCGACCAGAATGATCCGGTCGCGGACCGAATCGTAAGTTCCTGCTCCTAGATAAGCCTGTCTGGAATTCATGTCGCCGTCTGAATTCTCAGGTCTTTTCAGCAGCCAGCGGCCTTCATACTTCGAAGTGGGTACGACCAGGCCCGGGTTCGTTGCCGCGTTGAAATAGTCGCATTTTGCATCCGCGTCTTCTCCCGTGGTGCCGGGGCAGAATTTGTAGACATGATCCAAAGGCAGCGGGCTTCCATCTTTCTGGCGACCGCCAAAAAGGTAAATCTCAGGAAGCTTCAGCAGTGTGGGGGAGCCACTGGTCGAATCATGGGTTCTGGTCACCATCATGGCGCCCGATAGGGGGGGAGGGGACAGAACCGAGAGGTCGTTTGTGGTACCTCCCGTGGTCGGATCATCTGAGTCATACGCTTCGCGAACGTCGCGTTCCGGGGTGGTCGGAAATGAATCGCGGTATCCCTTGCCAAGGAGTTCCACTCGGTTCCATTGAAGAGGATTCCCCGAGGACTTGTCATCGAAATCAAACATCAGGGTGTCGCCGAGAGTGGGAGCAACGAAGTATTTGCCCGAAACGGTATTCACGGGGCTTTGGAAGCTGGTTTCGCCTCCGAACAACAGGGCTCGACGGATCACTGTGTTGCCATCGGGGAGTTTGTATTCAAAGCCAGCCATGGCGGGGAGTACGCGAGGGGGAAGTTCGCCCATGCGGATCCATTGTCCGACTCCGTTTGCGGTGGGATCAAACATCCAGCGATCGGCGGCGGGTTCTGTCCCGGTTTTGCTCAGATTGCCGCCTTCCATGAAAATTCCGAAAGAGCAGGGTTCGGTCGCCGTACACGCGCTTTCGCCGTTGGAAGCGACGCCGCCGCCGGGATTTCGGTTGAAGTAATTTGCCTCAACCATTCTGTGGGAATGGCGAGCGGCCGGGCAACTTGGATAGCAGCTGAAAAGAGTGCTGGTATTCAGCTGACTCCAGGTGAACGTACAAGATGCCGGAGTACATGACGCACTGGTGGGGGCAAGTTCCCAGATATCCGCGCTTAAGTAATCCGTTGTCGGATTATAACCGCCGAAAAGATAAAAATTGCCGGTGACGTGGCTGAAAACCATCGAGGCGTTGATAAGTCCGGTTGGCCCGCCCGTGACTGGCAGCTTGAGCCAGGTCGGGTCTGTTGTAGCGGCAGGATCAGCATCATAAAGGACCCAGACAATGTTCGGGTCAGCGGGAGTTTTGGCGGCACTTGCGCCACCCCACGCGACGATGATCACATTATTGTCGCGTGCGAGGCCTCGCGCCGCAGCCATGCCGGCACTGGTGGGAAACGGGGAATTGGTCTGATCATTGGTGACCCACGTCACATCGGTGGCATCTCCCGTGTCGACCAAAGCATTCAAGTCTTCTTCCAGGTTCCAGTAAAAGCCGGTATTGCTGAAGTTGCAGGAGCCCGCGGTTGAGGTGAGATAGTTTTTGCACGACGTTCCACCAAAATAGACAATATCGTTCTGATAAAGATCGAAACCAGGCAGAAGGGTGGCTCCCCCATACCAGGGCACGGATTTCGTGCCGGCTCCTGTATCAGCAATGGAGTTCCATTGTCTCGGAGTTGCGGCCCCGCCCGTAAGCGTATTCGGAATGGAAACGAAACCGCTTTTACTTACGTCCGACAGCAGGCTCGCCGGATCGGATCTGCGGTTCAGCGTGAAGCGTCCGCACATCGTGAGATCGGTACAATCCGTTCCGGAAGGCGTATTCACATTGGTGGAGCTGTCAAAGCCGCCGACAACGAGGATCTCGCCCATATTAAGTGATGTGGATGTAGCAAGGTTGTTTCGTAGCGCCACCGTTCCAAAGTTCAATGCGGTGTTCAAACTGGCGGGGGTGGAAGGAGGAAAGTCCGGTGAGAATTGGCTTGCAGGTTTTGAAGAGTTACTCACAAGTTGTGTGTGATAGCTGTCGAGCCACTGCCGATGTCCAGTTGTGGCTCCATCATCCGTATCCACCCAGTCTGGCCCGTAGGTCGGGTTGAATCGGCGCACGTCGTTCAGAACGCCGGACGATCCTATTCCGCCTACGATCACGATCCGATCGGTCTGATCCACGTTGTTGGCGTCGATCGTCGAAGTGCTGGTCATCTTGCTCAGAGCCGTGCCCTGCGCGGCCACATATCCGAAAAGCATACGTGCTCCAGAGGCTTTCGATAATTCTGAAGCACCATCCAGAAGCCGCAGAATTTTCGTGTCCACCTGGGAGTTACCGAAGGCTGGGATGTGCGTCCATTTCTGATCGGAGAGATCCATGAGCCAGCTTGCGGAACTCGTCAGGCCGGCAGTTGTTCCACCGCTTAATGACAGAGGGGTGGATCCTCCGAAAAGAAGGAGCTTTCTGCCTGTGACATCGAATGCAGCACCACCACCCGAAATTCCATCAGGGCCGGCGAAATCGACGGCTCCCGCGAGATTGACCCAGCTTGAAATCGGTCCTTCAGCGGAAGTCAGTCCCGGTGCAAGCTCACTGGGCGGATCGGTCGCAGCTGAAGCTGGAAGGGTTTCAATGGCGAGCGCAAACGCGTTACTGGCGCATGAGTTGATTTTTGTGCCCGTCAAATCCATCATTCCGCAACTCGCGGTGTGGGAAGAGGTGTAAGGGGCGGAAGCGTAGCTGATACCCTGATTGCCGCCAATCAGCAGCAGGCTACCGCCCATGCTGCTGGTAATGCCGCCAGCGGCTCCATAGTCGAAAGTCGCGCAGCTTGTGGGTGCCGGCAGGCCGATCCCGGTTCCATAGGAGCATCCCGCCGCGCGATTGGACGGAAGAGCGGAATTCGCATCAGTCAGGTCGACAGAAATGTTCTTGATGAAATCAGGTTTGATGGTTGCGAGCGGTTCAAAGTAACTGCTCGGGAAGGGCTTTGTCCCGGTGAATTCGTCAAAAACGAGCGGTTGATGATAAATTTTCGCATCTCCCGCGCAGCCGGTATCTGAATTCGGCGCCATCAGGGAATAAAAATCGGAAAAATGGAACGATACCTTCGCGGACACGGCGCTGGCGGCGATCTGCCGTTCAAGTTCAAGCGGGCTAGTCGTGGGAGCGGTATCGGGAGTGGCTTCGCCGCGATAATCAGCCGCGCAGCCCGAGAGCAAAACAATGAGCGCAACCCAGGTCGCTCTCCGAATTTTGCTTAGGCTGGTTGGGATCTCGCGAATCACTTTGTGCTCTCCTTAAATTCTGAAAAAGGTGATGGAATACAAAACCACTCCCATGCAGAGCGGGGAGTTTCCGGTTCCGTTATTATTATTGCTGCAGGTGGTTTCAAATTCGGTCTGGTTTCCCGGAGTGGCCCCGATGCGGCTCAGCTGAAAAACCTGAAGCGAGGTGTCCGAAGCCAGGGGGATCATCACCTGCCGGGTGGTGACTCCGGTTCCTCCAAGTTTCTTGGCGGTGTTCACCATTCCCACAAGCGGCGGAATCATCATGAGATAGGGGGGGACGGCGGAGTCAGTGGCATTCGCGCGAAGGAAAATCTGCCACGTGAGCTCGTTGCAGGATTCAGGTTTGAATATCCCGCCAGGAAAACAGTTCGCAGCTGCGGTCGGACCGTTCATGCCCGAGGCGCTGTACTCGATCACCGCCAAAATGTTTTCACTTGGATCCAGGCTCTCGGCCTCGCGACTGAAGAAAGCCCGGACGTAAACGCCATCGTCTTTTCCGCCCGTACCTGCTTGCGTCGTGGGGGTTGCTCCATACAGGCAGTCGTATTCGCTGACCCGGTAGTAACCAGCGGGTGCGTTGCAGTTCCAGGATTCGGAACCTGAGTAGCACCTGCCTCCTGCATCGGTGGCCGCGGCGAATCGGGCACAGTTGCTGTTTGTGGCTTTTGTGTTCAATGCGCCGCTTACGCCGACCTCCACTCCTGCGAGCCATTTTGGCCAGGTCGGAGAGTCGGCTCCTGCAGCAGAGAGAAGCGAGCCGTCAGCATTGAAGACCCTCGTCGCCTGAAGACCGAGGCCGACGGCCGGTACCGTGCCGGCGCCTGATGGCGCGTCAAAGCTGCCGCTATCGCTTCCGCCCGTGGGCACCTTGAAAATGATTTTCGCCGCACGAACACCGCCGGCCGGAGTCATTGTCGGTGTCGCTGTCGGATCGGTGATCGGATGGGTGTTGTCCGTATTGGGCGGAGTTAAACAGCCGGCGCTGAGAATCGGCAGAAGCGCGAATGCGAGGACGCGACATAGCTCCCGTGAACGCATCCGTTTGATTTTTTTCTGTTCCGCCAGATTCATAAAAGCTCACTTCCCCATCACCTTATCGGTGCGAGTGTCTTGAAAATTGACACTTCAGGAGAGGAAAGTAGCTAAGGCTTGTGCGGCGCAATAATGCGTCAGAATTTAGACGGGATCACTTCTTCTTAGAAGAGAATTTCTTAGCCTCGAGCCAGAGATTTTCGATCTCGACCATGCCTCGCGACTTGGGGCCGGGCGGGGCCACGTCCAATGCGTATTGATGAATACTTTCGAGCAAGGGGGCTGCCGAAGCTGTCCAAACGGGTCTTCTTTTGGAGACTCCCGCCTGGATGAGGATCCAGCTGAGCCCTGCCAGGTGACGGTAGGTCTCGAAGGTCTTTGGGTCCACGGAAAGCTTTGAAATCAGGAGCGATTGGATTTTTGCCAGTTCAATCAGAAATTCATCGGAACGTTCGGGACTCGGAAGCTGATTGAGTTTTACCTTCGTGAGCTCTCGGTCCACCCAGGCGCGACCTGAGTCCAATGTATCTGAAATGCGTAAGCTGCCGATCGTGTTTTCCAGTAACTCCTCGGCATGAACGGTTTTCGAAGTCGCGCCGTCCGGCGTACGCACTCCGTCGAGCACGATCGCCTGATGGGTTCCATGCGGCGTTATCAGTATATACCGGCTTTGCTGCTTCGACTTGGCACGAGCCTGCACGAAGATTCCCTGGACCTGTTCTGCCGCCGGGAGCGCAGCATTCTCAACCGTGAACCAGCGCATTTTCCAGGTGTATGGATCTATTTTCTTCATTTCACCGTAATGTCGCCTCATTACGGATTCGCGTACCTTCAAACATCGAAAGGTTTTCTGGTTCAGAAGCTTTGAGGTCAGGCAATTCCGTATTTCGTCTCGCGAAACCGGGACCCCATCGAGGAGAGGGGTTTTGGGACCTTCGAGAAGAAGTTGGATGTCGGGCGTGGACCAGCGCGCGTAAATGCGGCCCAGAAATCGTGAGGGAGGCCCTTTTTCATAAGGGATGCCATGAAAGACAGGCTTGCTCATGAAGGTGAGGGGCCAGGCACCTAACGCGTAGAAATAGGCGCCAATTGCCCATTTTTCGTCCGATCGTCCGGGAGCCGCACTGGGAAGAAACGGACTCATTTTCCATCGCTCAGCTACCAGCCACTGGGGTTGTGAGCCATAGGCGTGGTCAATCGTCTTCAGTCCCACCGCCCAGATCGAAAGCGTCATAAAAATGGCGGCGCCGATACGGGCGGATGTCAGGCTGTCCGGGCGCAGGGCCCGCGCTCGGAGCGAACGAAGATTGCGTTCACGGGTCCTGAAGCGGAGTGACCACGTCAGTTCGCCCAGAGTAGTCTGGGTCGAGAGCCTCTGGGTCACCCAGAGAGCAGCATGAAGGGCAAGAAACAGCGGAAGCCAGAAAAGGCTCGGAACCAACGTGGTACCTGTCAACGAGAGCGCGGCGAAGAATATGATGAGCGAAATTCCAAGATCCGCGAACGAAGCGGCGGCTTCAAGCGAAAGCGGCGCCGGACGGCTGAAGGCCGTTTGCCCCCTGACGTGAGAATTTCCTGATTCTGCCCGAGAGTGCTTGTTCCCCTGCGGGGTCATTTGACACCTATGTTGTTGAGGTTACACTAAAAGCAATGCGTCGCAATAGAGGTCAGCAATGATTCGATTGAGCCGGCTCAATGGGAAAGAGTTTATCCTGAACTGCGAGCTGATCAAGTACATCGAAGCCACACCGGATACCATTATCACTCTTACAACAGGTGAGAAGATCATGGTCCGGGAGGCGGTGGACGATGTCGTGAGCGCGACGGTACGGTATCGTCAGCAGCTCTATCAAGGGGTTCCTTTGAAAGCGGGTGATTAGTCCATGGATTTAGCATCAATTTTCGGCATTATTCTGGGATTCGCGGCGATCATCGGCGGGCAGATTCTTGAGGGCGGCCATATCGGGCAAATCATGCAGGGAACGGCTGCATTGATCGTGTTCGGTGGAACGTTCGGAGCCATGTTGGTCTCATTTCCGATGCAGGACATCAAACGCGCGATCAAGCTGATTCCAGCCGTATTCAAAAACGTGAATATGGATGTTCGTCCGACCATCGATGAGATCATCCGGATCGCCACGATCGCGAGAAAAGAGGGCGTTCTTGCGGTGGAAGGCCAGCGCGAGTCGATTCAGGACCCTCTGTTCAAGAAATCCATCAAGTATGTGATCGACGGTTTCGAGCCGAATACGGTTAAGGAAATCATCGATACGGAAATCTTTATCGCTTTCGAGGAAGAGGAGAATGCGGGAAAAGTCTGGGAAGGCGCCGGCGGCTACGCTCCGACGATCGGAATCATCGGAGCCGTGCTCGGCCTCATTCACGTCATGTCGATGTTGAGTGACCCTTCCAAGATCGGCGATGGTATCGCCGTCGCTTTCGTTGCAACTGTTTACGGCGTGGGTATCGCGAACCTGGTCATGATTCCCATGGGCACGAAGCTCAAGCGGAAGGCTGCACAGAGGATGATGACCAAGGAAGTGGTCAAACTCGGTGTCGTCGGAATTCAGGAAGGTTTGAATCCGCATTTCCTGCAGGAGAAGCTTGAGGTGTTCGTGGAAGAGCATCTTCGCCGTGGCGAGCAGGACGGGAAACACTGATCCATGAAGAAAAAGCACCCCGAACATGTGAACCTGGAGCGCTGGCTGGTCTCCTACGCGGATTTCATGACGCTGCTGTTCGCGTTTTTCGTGGTGATGTACGCCATTTCGCAGGCGGACATGACGAAGTTCAAGAAAGTCGCCGCCAGCATCAAGGTCGCGTTTGCCTCGGCAGGACCTGCGGGCATGATTGATTTGAGCGGAAGCTCAGGAGGAGCCACGGTTCAGCAGTTCGAGGAATTCCAGGCGCCGGGCGGACGCATGCAGAATATGCCGGCTGGAAAAACCCATACGGCGGCGGATCCGGACCCTGAACTTCAGGAGATTCGTGAGCTGCTTGAGGAGTCGATCACGCTCGAGTTCGGGGTTTCCGATATCTCCGAAAAAATGCACATGCAGTTCGATAGTCGCGGACTCGTCGTGCGGCTCGCTGCAAAAGATTTTTTCGAGCCCGGGCAGTCCGTTGTCGTGCCGGATCTCCGGCCGGCGCTGGATCGGATCGGCCGAGTACTCTCTCGCAGCAAGCGTCTCGTACGAGTGGAAGGCCATACGGATCCTGGAGAGCCCATCGCGGGCTATGCGAGTGGCTGGGAGCTGTCCACTGCGCGCGCATCGTGGGTTGCAAAATATTTTTTACAGCGTTTTGACCTGGACCCCCGGCGGGTAGGGGTGGCTGGCTATTCTCATTATCGGCCGTTGAGTGAGAAGAAGGACGCATGGTCGCGAGCCCGCAACCGCAGGATCGAAATCATCGTCCTGAATAATCAGTACGATAGTCCCTGAATACAAAAGGCCATCCGCCAGGGTTGACCTTATGCGTCAATGCGGGTAACACCCTCCTTCATGGTCCATTCTTCAGCAGAATTCCGTAGGCAGTGCGAGCGTTTCTTACCGATGACCCGGGAAGAAATGAGCTGGCGGGGATGGTCCGAACTCGATGTGCTTCTCATTTCCGGCGACGCGTATGTGGATCATCCCAGTTTCGGGGTCGCGTGTCTTGGGCGCTGGCTGGAAAGTCTTGGCGCCAGAGTCGGTATTATCGCGCAGCCGCGATGGAACACGACGGAGGACCTTTTGCGAATGGGGGTCCCCAGGTTATTCGTTGGCATCTCCTCCGGCACTGTCGACAGCATGATTAATAATTACACCGCAAATCGGAAGCGCCGTTCAGACGATATGTATGCAGCGGGCGGAAAAGGCGGGCTCAGGCCTGATTACGCGAGTGTCGTCTATTCAGGACTTGCACGTCAGGCCTTCCCCAATACGACATTGGTGGTTGGCGGGGTCGAGGCAAGTCTCCGGCGATTGGCACATTTCGATTTTTGGCAAAACAAGGTACGTCCGTCCATTCTGATGGATCTTCAGTCCGATCTGCTCGCGTTCGGCATGGGCGAGCGATCGAGCGCGGCGATTTTCAAAGAGCTGAGTCGTGCGCGCGAAGAAGCTGGAACCCCGGTCCTTGTGAAAGGGCATCCGGCAGCTCAAGCCGCTCTGACCCGCTTGAAGCAGGAGCGCGGGTTTGCCTATCTCGTCAGCAAAGCGGATGCTCGAGAGCTGCAACCCCGATTGACTCTTCCCTCTTTCGAAGAGGTCAGGGACGACAAGAAGAAGTTTGCTCGTGCCGCCTATCTCACGGAATTTGAGGCGAGCCCCGCGAATGGGCGGAGGCTCGTGCAGTACCATGGTTCGCGCGCTGTTGTGGTGAACCCACCACCTTTGCCACTGTCCACCTCCGAACTCGATGCGATTTATGAGCTTCCGTTCGTCAAGGATCAGCATCCTTCCTACGATGCCCGTATTCCCGCATGCGACATGATTCGTTTCTCCGTCGCCTCGAATCGGGGATGTTTCGGCGGTTGCTCCTTCTGCGCTATCACGCTTCACCAGGGCCGGATCGTACAATCACGTTCTGAAAAAAGTATCTTGCAGGAAGTCGCCGGACTTCAACGTGTGAACGGCTACAAAGGCATTGTGACGGATGTTGGCGGTCCTACCGCGAACATGTACGGACTTACCTGTAAAAGCCCCGAAATTCAGGCGAAGTGCCGAAAGCTTTCCTGTGTTTCACCGACCCTCTGCCCCCATTTACAAAAAGACCATTCGCCCCAGATTCGGTTGCTGTCGCGTGTGCGCGCGACCCCCGGGGTTCGAAAGGTTTTCATCGCCTCCGGGCTTCGGTATGACCTGGCTCTCGGAGACCAGAAAGCCGGAAGGGAATACCTGCGGGAGCTGGTCACGCACCACGTGGGGGGGCATCTGAAAGTTGCTCCTGAGCACCTCGACCCTGAGGTGCTGGCATTGATGAAGAAGCCGCCAATTCAGCAATTTGAAGAATTCGCCGCCCTCTTCGATGAGATATCCCGCGCTGCCGGCAAGGAACAGTACCTGGTGCCTTACTTCATCAGCGGTTTCCCGGGCAGCACTCATGAAAAAATGCAGCACGTCACGAGTTACCTCCAGAGCAAAGGCTGGAGACTACAGCAAGTGCAGGCATTCATTCCGACGCCCATGACACTCGCGACAGCGATGTATTGGACGGGCTTGAACCCGGTAAACAGAAAAGCACTCTTTGTCGCGAAGTCCTGGGAAGATCGAAAAATTCAACAAGCACTGCTTCAGCCGCACAGATCCGGGCACAAACGGGTGCTGCACGGATTTCGCGGAAAAAAACCTTACTGACCGAATTCAAAGACCGCCAGGAACTTTTGATCCACGTCAAAGTACATGCTCAGTGGCGCAGGAGCGTCTTCGCATGAGATGAGCGCGGAATATCCGGCGATCCACTCGCGGGAGCGCTGAACAAACCGGATTTCAAAAAATCGGTTCGCTTCGCAGCCGAGGTTCAATTCCTCAGCGTACCTATTTGCCTGTTTCAAGACCCTTTTCAGGTCTTTTCGATTAGAGACGTTGATGGGCTTTCGGATCCCTTCACGATGCATCCGATAAGCAAGTTCCTCCGCAACGTTCGCGTTTACGAAGAATTCTTCTGAGCCATTTTCAAAAGCATTGGCGGCGCCGGGTGTGATGACAATGAACCCCATCACCAGAGCGCCAACAACGCCGAGCAATCTCAAGGACATGATGCCCCTTCCTTTCTCGTGTTCTTTGCTGTTCTGTGTAATGGGGCCGAAAAATTCGCCACGTGCTGTGTTGCCGAAGCGGCTTCACAATAGCGGTGGTAAAAAGTGCCCTCCTCGGAAAGCCGGTGGAAAATTCCCATCGGAAATTCCCGAGGTTTTTAGGATAGGCCCTGTATAGCAACGATCTTGCCTGGCGGCAAGCCCCGGCTTTTTCGATTGATGTTTGGTCAGTTCTGCATCAACTGACCAAAAATGCGCAGGATTCCCATCCGGTCAGTCTGGAACTTCCATTCAGTTTTCAGCTTCCACCAATACCATTTAGGCAGGTGGGTGATTTTGGACGGAGGTTCGGAATGGGCGAGAATATAGGTGAAGAGTGCTTCCAAATCCTTATCCGGAATGATTTTGGACATTTTTTTCGCTTCGACCACATTCTTGAGCGCGCCCCTGAATACGAGGAAAGCGGGTTTCGCCTCATTCTGGTCGAGGGTGCCTGATGCGTCGAGGTCGAAGCGCGCGAACATGGCGTCCACATATTGCGCGATCCCTGCGAAGCCTATCGAGTCATTGGAGTTGATAAGGTGCTTCGGAGATCCCGGTAAACGAGCCGCGGCCATCAGGTGCTCCTGGAAATCCGATTTGTCTGCGGAGCTGAGGCTTTTATAGAACTGGAGCATTCCTGGCAAACGTTTCCAGAAGTCCTCAATATTGGAGAAGTAACTCTCCATGTAGCAATCTGTCGAAAACACGGGTTTTCCGAACGGGTCTGTTCCCCTCACCGGGCACGAATGGGCGGATGCTTCCTTGTGAATCGTGTCGGCCATCAGATACGCCGAGAAGAGCATCGGGAAGAGCTGTGCTGCCTCATGAAGATCCAGGTATTCGTCTCCGTTAGAGGCGTAGGTGAAAAGGCTGCCTTCCGTGAAACGAGTGGTGAACATTTTCTCATTGTCACGTTTGGGATCAAGAATTCGGATGGTGATTCCCATCTCTAGAACATCCGCGAGAACCTGATGAAATTCGGAAAGGAGGATTCCTGTATCCGACTGAGCGCGCTCGCGCGCGGCGTAACCCTGAATCAGAATCCGGGCGGCTGCATAGGAGATGTTCATGATCGAAAGGTCGTAAAAGCTGCGTTGCGTCCGAGGAGGAGTGCTTACGAAAATGAACTTGTCGCCTCCTTCAAAAAATGGCGGCGATTTAGGAATGGCGCGGCGTATCTCCTCGGCGGCGTCGATCATCACCGAAGAGATGTCACCAGCGGGCAGGACGTCCTCGATTGTAAATTTCGAAAGCTGTTCTGCGGTGTAACCAGCCTTGCTTTCACCGAATTCCACGCGTGCGCGTTCGAAGAGGGCTTCGAGATACTTCTGCCCCTCGGACCAGTGTTCCACCAGGCCTGCCACTCGCTTCAGGCCTGCGCGCGTGATGCCCTGGGCCTCACGTCCGTCGCGACCATCAAGCGCGCCGCCCAAGGCGCGCCGGATCACGGGCTTCAGCACTTTCTTCAAGGCGGGGCGCAGATGCCGCAGATTTTCCTCAGCATTTTTCGCGAAGGGGAGCTCGGAATCATCGAGTCCGTCAATCAGAAGGTCAAGTTCGTGAAAAGGGATGACTTCACCTGGGTGCCGCAAAACCGCTTCGTCCAGCAATGTCAGCGCGTCCAGCACGATCGTGGTGAAGCGCGAACGACCCTCTCCGGTTGTCCAGTCCGGATAATTTTTTGTCAGGTGCCAGAATCTGACGGCGACGCCATACCAGCGCGCGCTGGTTGTAAGGAAGTTCACCCATTCATGACCGTCGATGCGGTCGCCTTTCGGAGCGACAAGAATCGATTTGAGCGCTCGTGCCAGCGGCATGCGGTCCCTGAAGCTCCTGAACACGGGCGAGGAGGTGCTGCGCCCCAGGACCGCTTCCACTTCCTTTCGAAGGGCATCAAAGCGGGCGAAATAGTAAGGATATCCCGTTTTCTGAATGGGGCGACCGATCGCCTGGGCGGCTTTCTCCAACGTGCTCACCGCCTCATCCACGGTTCGAGGATCTTTATTGAGCACCCACCCGAAACTGAGGGGGATGAAGGTCTTCAGAGCGATACTCTGCTCCATCAGTACCTGTACCAGCTGGCGTGTGCGTTGTAATTCCTCAAGGGTAAGCACATCCGGCGAGCCGCCGAGCAAAGTGCATTTCAGTTCCATGGATTCTCGAAGAAGTCCGTCGGTGATGTGAAAGTCCGTGAGGAAGTATTTTTCGAGAAAACCGCGCAGTTCATCAGGAGTGTATACTCCCGGTTTCGCGCCGCGTGTGCGTTCTGAGAAAAGTTGCAAAGAGCGTGAAAGGCAGTTCCAGACGGTCGTGATCTGCTGATCACTTGCCCGCCCGTTGAGGTAAGCGGAAATTTTTTCGAACGAACCCGTCAGGCACCCTGAATCCGAATCTCCGAGCTGCATGGCTTTTTCCGGTGAAGGCGATTCGCGGAAATGAAAGTTGCAGGACGATGCCATGAGCGCGCCGGAGATGGCGAGTGTCATCAGTGTGAGTTTCTTCGGCAGTTCAGAAAACATAACTGATTCCCGCTTGTATTCGGTTGTGGACCTGATATCGCCGGATGAAATTGCTGCTGTCTAGCTCGGGTGTATTCGCGGCGACTTGCGTGGCCAGGAAGTCTGCGCCCAGGTTCATTCGCCATTCATTGCTGAAGCGATATTTGAATTCGGTGGACCAAATCGCCCCATCTTCGCTTGAGTCATAAATCATACGGGAGGCGCCCGTGAGATTTTCAGAGGCCAGGCCGAAGACACCGGCTGATGAGACGGCCAGTCTCAGGGCGCTCCGGAACGGATAACGAGACTCGAACACGCTGATGTCGCTTGCGTCGCGACCGGCATCGCGTCCGTTCCCGCCCCAGCGCCGGAAATATCCCAGGCTGAGAAGCGAGGGGCCGGCGCGGCTTTTTCCAAGGCGGAATTTCACGGCCGGGCTCACGGCGGTTGCCGGAACGGCGGTCTGAACAGTCCAGTTCGCTCCGATGAACCGATCCATGGGGCGCTCGTGGAGCAGGGAAAGGGCAAATCCATATTTCTTTGCCTCAAAGCCGCCTTCAAGTGAGGCGATCTGATGGTAAGCGACTCGAGGAGCGATTTTCACCGGGACTTCAAGGGCGTCCAGGCGAAGGTGGGCATCATGCCCGAGCAGCAGTTGATTCATGGGCTTGATGCTATAAGCACCTGAACTCCAGAAGCCACCGGCGGTCTCCATCCGGGCCAATATTCCTCCGCTTAACTGAAAAATGATATCGGAGACCCGGGGGATCTGAAGGTCGTATTTGACCGGGGTTTCGCGATCAAAGAGCGTTATCCGCGAGCTGGGCGGAATAAACCATGCGGAGGGGGAGCTGAACTCTCCGTTGTCCACGTGTATCGGCACTCCGCGTTCCGGAATGTAAAGAGGTGACGCAAACCCGATGACCTGGAATGCCCCTTGTTTGAATTCCGCAAAAGCTCCAGTCAGTCCGACGGATTGTGGGTGCAGGTAATCCCATCGGAAACGAGGTTGAAACAAACCGAGTTGCCAGGTCTCATCGAGCTCGCTCCAGGGTTCAAGCTTTCGGCCCAAACGAATCTGGAGTGGAACAAGCTTGCGCGAGCCCACAAACAACTCAGGAACCTCAAAATAGGGATGGACTTCCGGTTTCACATTGAGAAGAAGGTTGCCACTGGCGCCGATCTCCAGAATTTCGCCTGAGGAGCGCACACCGGACTCAATCGAGATGGATTGAAAAACGGATTCATGACCGCTGGTCGGCGCGTAGAGGTAGCTCGTAGCCTCATATCCTGCGGAACCCCAGCTGCCCGTGGGCGACGCCAAAGCTCGTGTGGCTGATATTCCGGATATCAGAGGGATCGCACACAGCAATGTGAAGGTCCTTAAGGCTGATCGCATTGGCGAATAATAAGGACACCGGTTTTGTGTACGAATCAAGCAGCTTCCTCCGTCCGGGCGGACGTTACCACGGTTTAACGCGCTGCAATATAAAATAATAATTACTATAACTATTTGAACTTAAAGCAAATTCTAGTGGCGTTTTCTTTTGAAGATCCGAAGGTGGTTGTACTCTTTCAAGGGCTCGAAATCGGGATGCTGTTTAAAATACGCAAGCATCTTGTAATCAGCCGTAGCGATGAACGCGTGATCGATCCCGCTCAGCGTCTTCGCGTCCGGAGCCTGGTCGGAGTTGTTGGCGATGAATCCACCCGGATAGAATTCCGGCCACTTGCCTTTCAGATAGCCGTGTTCGAAGAGGTACCTGGCGTCGATTTGAGCTCCGCGGCTTAGAAAGCTGACACGGTTTTCCAGCAGGCCCTCGGATTTAGCCCATTCCAGACTATCGTAAGTGTTCGTGTAGGTGTCGAGTTTGAAGTTCGAAACTGCCAGCGCCTGGATCGCGCATAATGCGGCGTAGCCTCCGGCCGACAGAGCCTTTCTCGGTTCCAGTTTTGAGGCGATGATGCTGACGGCGGATGCAGCCGCCACATAGGAAACGATATTCAAGGAAATCGTGTATCGTTCGTCCAGAACCCATGGATAAACTCCGATGATTGAAACCGCAATGAAGGCGATGTTCACGAAGATAAGAAAATAGAGAAACGTCTGGTGACGTCTCTTGATCGGGTCCCCCTTCAGGAGAGCGGAATAGACGAGAACGAACACGATTTGAAGGAGCACTTCAGGCCGGCTGAGGTTCGCCAAAACGATATCGAAGAAGCCTCGTGGCGTTTTTCCAGCCAGAACAAAGCGACTGATGTAGGTGACCTTTGTTTGAGCATGCATCGAGAGCGGAATGGCGATTGGAAGCAATGCGAGGCTCCCGAACGCGATCATTCGCTTTGAGATCTTGAGCCTGAGTTCCTCGAATCGCGTGATTGCAAGCGCTGCTCCGAGCGAAAAAATGACCAGCAGGAAGCTGTAGCGGGATCCGGCAAAGAACCCGAGGAGCAGTACCGCGCCGATCAGACGCCGTTTGTCCTTCAGGACTTCTGGTTCATAGCAGAGCAGGCTCGCCAGGACGGCACCGCACATTTCCATGGCATAACCACGAAGGCTCAAACCCCATTGAGCGATCAGAGGATTCGTGAGCGGAAAAAACGCGAGCACTGCTGAAAGGAAAAGGTCATTCGTGGCTTTGATCGTCAGACGGAAAATCAGCACCAGTGCGGCAAGCAGAAATAGCAGGGGCAGGATTCTGAGCCAGGCGGGATGTGTTGAGATAAAGGCCCAGTACCTCACGAGGATGGTGAACATGCCCGGATCCATGTTCCCGCCCAGGTTCAGTTTCAATGAGTTCCAAAACGACCCGATTTCAGCGAAGGGCGGACCGCAAGGATCCATCCCCAGGGCCATGAAAAGCTGTCCCGCCGCATCGAACCAGAAAAAAGGATTCGTGACGTTGCCCCAAAGGTAGCTGCCAACGATAAGCACAGCGAAAAAAAAGGCCCAAGCTCCTCTAAAGGAGAAGCTGTTGGTGAACGTACGCTTGATAGCTGGCATCAGAATTCCCATTCCGAAGGAGTATCATCCTTTTCGGGCCATTGTTCAACACTCGGAAATTTCGCGCACAGGCCGTTTCGAAGATTGATTCCTGGTGGTTTCTCGGCAAAATGGTCGCTCAATGGGTTCAACCTTTCTAGGTGTCATTTGCTATCAGGGGCACGGATCAGCCGCCGCTCTCGTGCGAGAAGGGGTCATCACAGACGCCATCGCCGAAGAACGGTTCAGTAGAAAGAAGCAAGACACGTCGTTTCCAGCGCGCGCCATTCGTCACATTCTGGACAGCCGGAATCTTTCCATCCATCAAATCGACAGGGTGGGCTTCGCCTGGTCTCCGGTTCTGAGCCTCGCGTTTCAGATGAGGCATTTCCTCAGATACAATCCACATCATTTCTCTTATTATTTTTCCGAGCGAAACGGCCACCATGGTTTTTCCAGGTTCGACAAATTCGCAAAGATGCTTCGCATTTCAGGGGAGTTCCGGAAGACATTCGATCATTGTCCGCCGATTTCGTATATTCCCCATCACATCGCGCATTCGTTCGCGGCCTGTGCTGGAGTGACTGATTCGCATGCTTTATCGGTGGTGGCTGACGGCTCCTCCGAAGGGGCCACGGTTTCCGTCTACGAGGTCCGGAATAGTCGGCATCGGCTTTTGAGTCAGACCGCCTTTCCTCATTCTTTTGGCATCCTCTATTCTGCCGTGACCCAGTACCTGGGATTCACTCCCGATAGCGATGAATACAAGGTGATGGGGATGAGTGCTTACGGACGGTCGAAACCCGACCATGCCATTCTCCGTTTGGCGGACTTGCGAGCATCCAGGCTTGAGCTCGACTTGAAATATTTCAATCATCACAGGAGTGCTTCCAGGTTCTTTTCAGAGTCCTTGAGGTCTCTGCTCGGTGAGAATCATTCTTTCGATGAAAAGGCCGATATCGCTCGTGCAGTCCAGGATCTTCTGGAGCAAAAGATGCTCGAGCTGCTCGAGCAGGCCATAAGCCAACTGGTTGAAATTCCGCCGGTCCTTTGCACGAGTGGTGGTGTCTTCCTGAACTGTCTGTTGAATCAGAAAATTCGTGAACGCCTGGGCTTCAAGAAGTTCCACTTTTCGCCGATAGCAGATGACAATGGCACCGCACTCGGTGCCGCCGCTTATTTGCATTGGAAGCACGCCAGCAGGATGCCCCAGGAGCTGCGGCGGCTCGACCTCGGTCCCGAATATGAGGCCGGCGTGATCGAGAACGCCGTGCGACCCCTTCTCGGAATCAAGAAAACGGCGGGACCGGCCGCGATCAGTTTGGCTGCTAGCAGGATCGCGAAGGGCGATGTCGTTGGATTCATGCAGGGCAGGGCTGAGTTTGGTCCACGCGCTCTCGGGTTTCGCAGCCTTCTCGCGGACCCCCGAAATCCTGAAATGAAGGCGATTCTGAATGAGAAGGTCAAACTCAGGGAATCTTTCAGACCTTTTGCTCCAAGCGTACTGGTGGAGCATGCTCCTGAGTATTTTGAGATACAGGAGGGCTTGAACCTTCCCTTCATGATCGAGACAGTCCGGGTCAGACCGGGAAAGGCTCATCTGATTCCGGCGGTAACTCATGTTGATGGCACCGCTCGTATTCAGACCGTGTCGCGAGATGCAAATCCTGCTTACTACGACGTGATTTCCGCGTTTGAGCAGCAAACCGGGGTGCCCATGCTCCTGAATACGTCTTTCAATCTCGACAAAGAACCTATCGTGAATTCGCCTCAGGACGCGATCGGGTGTTTCACGAACAGCGGTATTGATGGTCTTCTGATCGGCGACTGGTTCCTGGAAAAATGACAAAAGCAACCCGGCCCATACTCCTGTTCTTTCCGAAAACCGGTCCTGATTTCCTGGAGCCGCCCTTTGGCCTCGTTTCCCTGGGAACGGCACTGAAGCAGGCTGGCTTCGATGTTCACATCATTGACGCCAGGATCGAGGATTACAAACAAGCGGTCCAGGATTGCATCAAAAAGGGAACCTTGCCGCTGTTCTGTGGTGTTTCATCGATGACGGGACCGCAGATCTTTCATGCGATCAACATTTCGAAATATATTAAGAGAGCGTTCCCGGAAGTGCCGGTCGTATGGGGAGGGCTCCATGTCACCCTGACCGGAACCCAGTCCATTCAAGAGCCTTTCATTGATTACATCCTTCGGGGCTACTCGGATCACACCATCGTCCAGCTGGCGGAAGCAATCATGCGTGGTGAAACCGAGTTGATGGGAATCGACGGAATTGTTTACAAGACACCGCAGGGGATACGGAGCAGCGCCAATCTCCCGAACGTCGATGTGTCGCTTTTGCCCGAGCCGGATTGGGGCCTGGTCAGCCTGCCGAACTACGTCAACTCGCTCTATTTTCAGGAACCCACCGTCTACATGTTCACGTCGCGCGGCTGTAATCATAGTTGTACGTTCTGTTACTCCGTTTCCGTGAACCGCAGAAAATGGCAGGGAAGAAGCGTCGAACAGATTTCGTCGGAACTCGACTCTCTTGAAAAGCTTGCACCTTTTGAGGTGGTCTTTTTCCACGATGATAACTTCTCCGTGGATCGCGCCCGCCTCACGGGAGTTGTCGATATTCTCAAGAGGAAAAAAAAGAAGTTCGTGCTGAGCGCCAATTGCGCGAACATTGACGATGAGCTCCTCGACCTTCTGGCGAACTCGGGCTGTGTTCGTCTGGATTTCGCTATCGAAACGGGTTCGCCGCTCATTTTGCGTCGCTATAACAAGGGGTTCAAAATCGAGCAGGCGCTGACCGCTCTAGAGGCAGCCGCCGCCCGGAAGATTCCGGTGAACCTGAGTTTCATCGTGGGTCACCCGGAGGAAACACGTAAGGAAATTTTCGAGACCCTTGATTTCATTGATCTGGTGAAGCGCCGATGGCCGGACGTCAATATCATCGATATCAAGCTCCTGACTCCTTATCCTGGGACGCCCATTTTCAAAGTGTGTGAGAAACTCGGCCTGAAAGCGCCCGGATCTCTTGCTGAATGGGGTGAGTATTACTGGAATTCACGGAAGCTCATCTGGTCGCCGGAGGCGGATCTTTGCGTCGATGTGAGCTTTGTCTCCTTGTTTGCCTTCCGTTACAATCATCTGCATTCCGATTTCATGATTCTGCGATGGGTTTACCGCATGCTTCACATGATTGAGGGCTGGCGCTGGCGAAAGCGTTTTTTCGCCTTTCCGGTGGAGCTGCGGGCGATGCATCTGGCGCTGAAAACCTACAATCGTCTTCTGCAGTACTTCAATTATGGGTGGCTGTAGCAGGAAGCAGCCCGTCTCTGATGTAAAGGACCAGGGACTCCCTTCCAGGTAACCGATAAGCGGAAAACCCGAAATGTCCCGGATTCTTTTGCAAATCCTCCAGCAGGGCAGCGTGTTTCGCACCCAGGAGTTTCAGCGATCGATTGAGGACCGGCTCATCGCAGATGACATCGAAATCGCGCGTCAGGTCTGGCGTCATTCCAGTCCAGAACGCGGTGAGTTTCGCAGGCTCCGGCCTGATGAGATCCACTTCGAAAGGGAGGAGGTGCCCGAGATACTCCAGCGAGAGAATACGAATTTTGCGGCTTGTTTCGACCCGGGACAGCAAAGTCGTCATATCGCGCACCGGGCTGTTCCAGTGAGGGCCGAAAAGCAGTACCGGTTCGGGGGGGATCAGGAAGACAAGTGTGAGAAGAACAAGGAATGTCCTTTTGAGTCCGGGTTGAAGGTCGACGTTCAAATGCCATCCGATGAGCAGGGCGGGGGCAAGCATCGCGACGGGAAGAAGATAGCGGAATTGCGCGAAGTAGATGAACGAAACCGCGGCGGCTGGAATGGCTATCATGGCGAAATGCTCAAAGAGCATTTCGCGTTTTATCTGCGACGCAACCCAGGGACTGATCCCCATTTTCCTGTATTTGATCGTTGCAATCGTGAGCGCCAAGTAGAAAAGGGCGAGCAACCACATGCCCCATACAGGATTTGTCCAGCGGCTGTTCCCAATGAAGTCCTCATGCGTTCGGAATGGCGCATCCCAAAGTGAACCGGCCAGGTGGTTCGCAAAAGCCCTGGGATTTTTCGTCGCCGCGTCCAGCAGGGTCATCGGATGTCCGTATTTGGCATCAAAATCCGGAATATGCGCGGTCACGGAGTCCCAGTTAGGGATGTGCCTGCGAAGAGAGTCCTGGTATTGCAGCTGGTTGGCGAGCATGAATACGCCAACCGAGTTCGATTTCTGCGCTTCGTTCGACAGGATGCTCGCGGAGAGGGCGATCACGATCAACGCGATTGAAAATGCAATAATATTTCTGATTGAGCGTGGCATGCGAATGCTCATGCTTCTGAATACAATAAAGCCCATAACCCCAAGCGACAGGATGTACTCCGTCCTGATGAAGCAGCACGCCGCAATAGCCGCAAGCACCACTAGGCGACCTTTTGGGTTCTGGAGTTGGCTCGCGATAATAAAGGCAGTCAGAAGAAGAACAAATACAAACTGCATGTTCTTGTTTCCAGGCGTCATTCCCGCCAGGGCGATCGTGGACGTGAAAATCGCAAGAAAAATGCTGATAAAATCCGCCCTGATCAGCAACAGGTAAAGGAGTAATAAGGACGGCGCGAGCGCGAGCAAAAGCCGCGTGTTCACGTCATTCAGAAAAATAAGATCTCTGGAACCGGAGAGGAAGGACAGAAGCTGGTACCAGAGACGATATCCAGGGGCGAACCTGTATTCTTCCTGCCCGATCGCACTGGCAATAGTCGCTGCTTCGTCGTGGACGTCAATTTGGATAAAAGGCACCAGGAACGAGGTCCATCGCCAAAGAATCACGAAGAAGATGAACGCAAGGATCCAGTGAAAATGTCTGTCGAGGAAGATCCGAACCCGCATTTCGCCATGCTAGCCAGAAGCGGCTCTATTGCAAACAACTTTGCCGGTTGCCACCGGTTGCTGGTGCCCGGTAGACTCAGGTCGTGGAAATCTGTCTGGTACTGCCGGCATACAATGAAGAGGGATGTATTGCTTCGGTCATCTCCTCTTGGGTGGATGAGCTTTCGAAATGGACACAGGATTTTCGCGTTCTGGTGATCGATGACGGTTCCACTGATCGTACGGGGGACATCGTGCACCAGCTTTCGCTTGAGCAATCCCGGCTGATGCTCCTGCGGAAAAATAACTCCGGCCATGGTGGAGCCCTGTTTGCGGGGTATGCCAAGGCAATCGAGTGCGGCGCTATCTGGATTTTTCAGGTGGACACGGATGCGCAGTTTCAGGCGAAGGATTTCAGCCTTCTCTGGGAACGACGCGAAGCTTCGCGCTTCATTCTGGGCCACAGGAAAGAACGCCAGGACGGACGACACCGCGACGCGATTACGTGGGCACTGAAGTTGCTGTTGCTCGTGATTTTTGGAGTAAGGATCAGGGATCCGAACATTCCTTTTCGGCTGATGCGCGTGGATTACCTGGCTTCGTTGCTGTCCCGCCTTCCGGATACAATTTTTGCCCCGAACCTTTTCCTCTCTATTCTGGCCGCACGCGATGGTGAAAACCTGTTTTTTATTCCTGTAGCTCATTTTGCCCGCAAGACGGGCTCCGCTTCCCTTTTTTCATGGAGGCTTCTGAAGGCCTGCATCAGGAGTGCTTTTGAGCTGGTGCGTTTCCGATATCTGGTCGGAATCGGAAGGACTCTGCGATGAAACGGTATCGGTTCGTCATTATCGGTGCGGGACCAACGGGTCTGGGTGCCGCATGGCGCCTGAAATCAAAGGGCGTGCGCGATTTCATCGTTCTTGAGCAGGAACAAAATGCTGGAGGCTTGTCGTCAACTTACCGCGACCCGCAGGGCTTCTCGTGGGATATCGGCGGGCATATTCTTTTTTCCAGGGATCCTCTTTTTCTCGATCTCATGCGCGCCGCGATCGGGGATGATTCCTGGCTTCATCATGAACGCCAGGCTTTCGTCCGGCTTCACGGAAGTTTCATTCCTTATCCGCTTCAAAACAATCTCCGGTATTTGCCGGAAGCTGTGCTGAGCCGATGCTTGAACGACCTCGAGGCGGCGGCCGGACGCAATTCTCCTGTTCCCGACGACGCCAGTTTCTACGATTGGCTTGTCGACAGGTTCGGAGCCGGGCTGGTGGAATCCTTTTTTCTTCCCTATAACCGAAAGGTCTGGGCCTACCACCCCAGCCGTTTGTCCTGGCGTTGGATCGGTGAGCGCGTGGCGCCGCCGGATGTGGAGCGGATACGCAAGACCCTTTCAAACGGGGAAGATGATGTTTCCTGGGGGCCCAATAATCGGTTTCGATATCCCAAGACAGGTGGGACCGGCGCGATTTGGAAGTCGGTGGCCGAACTGATCGGACAAGATCGTATTCTCTATGGTGCCCGCGTGGATGCCGTGAACCCGGTGGAGCGGCGTCTCACGCTGACCTCAGGAGAGTGCATCGAATTCGAGCATCTCCTTTCCACGAAGCCTCTGAATCTCCTTTGTCAGAGTCTTGTGCCGCAGTCCCCGGTCATTGATGAAGTTCGCGAGCTTTCCCGGAAACTCCTTTTTTCCTCCTGCCATGTCGTGGGTTTGGGTTTGCGCGGCAAGCCGCCGGAAGCATTGAAAACGAAAAGTTGGATCTATTTTCCGGAGGGCGATTGCCCGTTTTATCGCGTGACGGTTTTATCCAATTACAGTTCCGCGCTGGTGCCCGACCCCCAAAACAACTGGTCACTGCTGGCGGAAACGAGCGCATCGCCGGAGAAGCCGGTATCTTACGGCGATATCGTTGAAGAGACTCTCACCGGGTTGCTCCGGGTCGGACTGATCAGCTCACGCTCGGATGTTGAGTCGCTGTGGTCCCATTTTGCGGAATACGCCTATCCGACACCTTCATTGGACCGGGATCAGCTGCTGAAAGGCATTTTGCCCGCGCTGGAGCGTTTTCAGATTTATTCACGCGGACGATTTGGCGCGTGGAAATACGAAAACGGAAATCAGGATCACTGCTGTTTGCAGGGCATCGAGTGGAGCGACCAAATGGTCGGTGGCATGAAGCCATGATGCAGTCGCGCTTTTTTGTAATAGCGTTGTTTGCCGCGGCATTCGCGGCTTACCTCTGGGGAAACGTGACAAACCCCGTCCTCTGTTACGACCCGGCTCAGATGATCTTCACCGTCCTCGGGTTGACGAATACGTCACCTCCTTTTTCCGAACCAGGAACGTTTCTGGACGCCTGGAGGCTCAATCTTTCCCGCAATATGGATCCAGGCGGATTTACGTTCCTGCTTCGTTACTGGGCGCTGATCTCGACGAACCACGTGTGGCTTCGGCTGCTCTCGGTCTTGTTTCTTGGTCTGGGAGTATTCATTCTTTATCGGCTGGGCGTCTTGTTATTGCGAGACAGGTACTTGGCGGGACTTCTTGCGCTTTTCCCGTTAACGAACCCGGTGATTGCCGAATGGAGCCTGTTTCCAAGAGCCTATGGTATGGAGGTCTGCGGAGTCGCCTGGGTCAGTTATCTTTGTTATCGGCCGGGTCTGCTACGTTCGCGGTCAGGTGTATTTCTGTCGATTGCCGCGCTCAGTTTTTTCGCGACCTCTCGTTACAGTTTTCTTCTCACGCTCAGCGCATTTGTTTTCGCATTCGGGATAAGCACGGCCGGGCAGCGCCGGTTTTCGCTTAGAATGCTGTTTTTGCTTTGTCTTCCCTTCGTTCCCATCCTGATTCCGTTATTTTATCATTTGCCAGAAAATCGTGATTACATCAGTCAGTTTATTCTTTCAGGCAAGACCCTGATGGAAACGCGCGACATCCTGCGCGTGAATTTCGGTGTTCCAGAAGCGCTCTTTCAATGCATTTTCTTTTTAGCCTATGCGGCACAGCGTGGTCTGGGTGCGCTCAAAGGGCGGCATCGCATTTTTTTCTGGTTCCTTGTCCTGCTGAATCTGAGTTTCATTCCAGTGTCGATGGCCGGCTACTATCCCTGGTACTTGACCCAGCGGTTCACGATTGCCGTGAATATCGCGTCCTACATTTCGTTGATACCGTCGGTCGCCATCCTGTTGCCGTTGCTTCGAAAGTCAGCGGGAAGACCTCGCCTCGGAATATTGGGATTTTTAATGGCTGCGGCCGCCCTCCTGTCCTCCATTTCGATGTTTCGGTTTGACCCATACTCCGACACCCTGAGCGTGATTCAAGAGGCGGAACGGGAAGGGAGGCTCTCCGAAAAAGGCTACTTCAGTCCGGCAGTATACGCTGAGGCAAAGTACCTTTTCGAATATGGGATTTTGAAAGGGCACCAGTCCTACGCGGACAAGAAAATCGTGACTGGTTTATGGATAGTGGACAAGAAGATAGCCGATGAGGTCGATTATGCCGTGATTTCCCGCGCTGATGCAGGAGCCTTAGCTCTCTTCGAGGAGCATCCCGCATTTGTCCGCGAAAAAAAGCGATTTTACCATCTTGAATATTTTGTACGGAAGCAGGGTGGCTTGCCAGGGAGGCCGTAGTCGGGTTGAAAAGTTGGAGGTGACGGTCGGAATCGAACCGACACAAAACGGTTTTGCAAACCGTCCCATTAGCCATTTTGGTACGTCACCCCGATTTTCAAAGACTGGTCTTCATGGCTAGCAAGGGGCAGAGGTCTTTGTCAAGATCAGACGCCCCTGACATCTGCACCCCAGTCAGACGCCTCTGGCGTCTGCACCCCAGATGATTTTATGCAGCTGTATCTGCATTCGGACCCGCAGCCTGTCAGCCAGGATTCTTTCCGCCAGCACCTGCGCTGAGATTCCCGGATAGCTTCCAGGTGCACCGCCAGAAGGACCGACTGGTGAAAAGAGAATTTCCTTCACCGGAATCGTTTCCGAGCGGACCAGGTCTCTTGCCCACGCATAGTCAGATTCTGACGCGATCACGAATTTCACTTCATCCGTTTCTTTCAGAAGAGGCAGATTTGTTCGGTAGCCGCCGCGTTGCATTCCGCTGGAGGGAGTCTTGATGTCCATGATCACCCGTGTGTTCTGGACGATCGGTCCGATGGGGAGTTCGCCATGGGTTTCCACGCTGACGTCGTAACCTTTATCGACCAGAACTTGCGCCAAGGCCGGTGTGTTTTTCTGCATCAGGGGTTCTCCGCCCGTGAGCAGTACATGCCGCGTGCTGAAAGGAGCGACGGCGGCGCACACCTCGTCGATTGTCATCCGTTTACCGTCATGAAACGCATAGGTCGAGTCACAATAGGTGCATCGAAGGTTGCAGCCTGTGAGACGGACGAATGCGAATGGCACGCCCGCCAAGGTCGATTCGCCCTGAAGGCTGTGAAAGATTTCGTTGATAAAAAGCTCGTGAGACGCCACGTCTGTTTCTTACGTTTTTTTTCACTGAAACTCTATGCCCGAAAAAAGGAGAGGGTCCGATAGCATTCGTGCCACCGGACCCTCTTGAGATGAAGAGGGGGTCCATTTGGGGGACCCCCCTTTGAAATGCTGCCGGACCAACTCAGTGGTCCTTCGTTTGTCTTCCTCCTTTGGCAGCCCGGCTAACATGAGCTGTCGGGGTAAGCAGCTCGAAGTCCCGTGGCTTTGCGTCCCGGCTTTTCAACCGGTTTGCCTTTTTCAAAAGGGGTGGGTTGCGAAACCGCCCTCTTCAAACGGCCCTTCGTGGGCCAAGCTTTTTTCTGGTCGCCTGTTTCATTGTCCGACCAGCCATTATTTGAACTAAAAATAGGTTAGCGCACCGCGTTATTGATTGCAAGAGGTTTGGCTAATTTAGCGGATTTAAATAATAATCAGCCCATGTCCTCAAAGCGCTTTGGCGTTGCCGCAATTGTAATCGGGTCAGTTTTATCCGTCTTTTCCTCTTATGCGCGTGCTGCAGAGTTTGTCGAAGAGATCGAGCGGGATTTTCCGCTTAAATCGATCGGGCAGCTCCATGTCACCAATATGCGCGGCGACGTATCGGTGCAGGGCTGGGCGCTCGACAAAATTCGCATCAAGGCGCGCAGAAAAGCGATCGCAGACACGCAGGAGGAAGCGCAGAAGCTTTTCTCAACTATGGATTTCCGTTATCGCAGTATTGATGGAAGTGACATCGAGCTTTCCGCTGAGTACGGGCGGGGCCTGGATATTCAAGCTCGGTTAAAAGAGCGTGAGAGCCCGCGCACGGGCATGGAGATGATTGTTTTTGCTCCGGGAAATCTGAAGCTGAAAATTTCGACGGTGGACGGAAAGGCGACGGCGAAGTCCTGGAGTGCGCCGCTCGAAATCCGTACTGCTGCCGGACCGATTGTCGTACAGCGGGTGAAGTCACAATCAGTTTCGCTGCTTTGTCCTTCCTGCCTGATGAAAATTGAAAATGTGAAGGCCTCGATCAGATGCATGGGCGGCACTGGAAAAATTGAATTGAAGGAAGTGCGGGGAGGAAGTGTTTACGCGGAAACAAGTTCTGGCTCCATTGTGATGAACACGGTCATCGGCGAGCAGCTTTATGTTTCCTCTTCCGGAGAAATAACTGGAAAAGCCCTGGATGGACGCATTGAATTTCACGCGCAAACAGCGCCCGTTGAAATAAATTCCAGTTCGGGCTTCTTGAGCGGACGCACTACAAGTGGCGCCATTTCCGCGCAAATGAAACGTTGGAAATTCTCGGACAAAGCGTTGATCGAAACTGATAGTGGCAATATCAGTTTGCGTTTGCCGTTTGCTTTTTCAGGCGACGTCGACATCTGGAGTCTGGAAGGAAAAACAGAAGTGGGATTTCCTGTTCGCAAGCTGGAGGAGGCGGCCGTTGGTCCGCAGCCGGCCGAAAGATTTTACGGGCGCGTGCGGGATGGCGGCGAGCTGCTGAAGTTGTATACGAAATTCGGAAATATCCGCGTATTTCGCGGCGAAACGGATGCTTCAGCTGCTCGAGCGGAATAATGTGCGATGCGTCATTCAGCTGTTTGATTTTTTTTGTATAAACTTTAAAAATTGCTGTTGCGCGCGCCAATCAATGGCGCTATACCAATCAAACCTCTGACAAGGTGAAGCGTTCTGCCGGTATCCCGAGCGGTAACAAACGGGATAAAGGCTGACTGTTCGCGTGAAAGAGGCTCTCGTAAGGGAGAATGTTCTTTGAAAATTTGGGATGAATTTTTTGAATGAGAAAGTGGGGGCTAGAGTAGGCAGCCTGCTTGTAAGTGCCGATTTCGGTCGGGGCGAG
>Ga0154382_185_pt1 | contig 32342 bp, 30 predicted proteins | sample RifGroB1_FD_105626 | JGI IMG/M metagenome (GOLD analysis project Ga0154382, IMG submission 105626) | Bdellovibrionales bacterium GWB1_55_8 | reverse complement strand
GGCACGGACGAAGTGTACTGCTCGATGGCCCCGGGCTCCTGGCTTCAGAAATCGGGACCCGTCGCCAATCCGTACTACGGAAAGCAGATGCTCCGCTGCGGAGAAAAACGCTGATCAGAAAAGTGCGCCACCCAGGATCAAGCTGGCAAATGTGAAATAGAGGATCAGCCCGGTCACGTCAACGAGCGTCGCGACCAGGGGTGCTGAAGCGGCTGCAGGGTCAAGACCGATTCGGCGCAACAGGAACGGCAGCATGGCTCCCGTGACACTCCCTAACAGGACGACACCCACCAAACTGGCTGAAACAGTCAGCCCGAGCTGCATATAATGTGCGCCGAAAGCGTCCTCACGTGCGGGAGTCAACATGATCCTCAAGAATCCGATGGTACCCAATATGGCCCCGAGAGATAAGCCAGTAAGTAACTCGCGCATCAGAACCCGCCACCAGTCGCGTAAACGGATTTCCTGAAGCGCGATGGCTCGAATGATCATACTGGTGGCCTGCGATCCCGAGTTGCCTCCACTGCTGATGATGAGCGGAATGAAAAGCGCAAGCACCACCGCTCGTTGAATATCGAGTTCATAGTGCCCCATGGCAATCGTCGTGAGCATTTCGCCAAAGAAAAGAACCACGAGCCAGATCGCGCGTTTCCGAATCATCCGGAGCAGGGAGATCTGCATGTAAGGTTCGTCAAGTGCTTCAGAACCACCGAGTTTCTGAATGTCTTCGGTCGCTTCTTCTTCAACTACGTCCACGACGTCGTCGACCGTAACGATACCCTTCATCCTGCCGTGGTCATCGACGACGGGCAGGGAGGCCAGGTCATACTTCGCGAATTCGCGGCTGACCTGCTCCTGGTCCATCTGCTCCGGCAAAGTCACGAGATCGGTCGTCATGATGTCCGAAACGAGCTTTTCCGGAGATTCCAAAAGCAGCTCGCGGAAAGACACCGTGCCAAGCAGACGCTGATCTGGATCAAGCACGTAGCCGTAGTGAATCGTTTCAGCGGTGCCACGCGCTTGCGCCCGCAAATACCGAATGGCCACGTCAACCGTGACATCAGGTCGTAAGCGGATAAAACGAGGATTCATGAGACCGCCGGCTTCATCCTCTGCGTATGCCAGAAGAGCGGTGATCTCTTTTGCCGTGACGGGATCGAGCAGTGAAATCACCCTGCCGCGCTCGTCGCTCGGAAATTCCTGAATCAAGTCCGCGGCGTCGTCAGGAGCAAGCAGACGAACCCACGAGCGCTTTTCCGGCCAAGGGCGTTCCTCGAGCAGACCGCGCTGGTCAGACGGACCCAGGCTGATAAAAAGCTCTTCGGCGTCCGCACGAGGCAAGGATTTGAACGCTTCAAGTCTGTCGTCATGAGAGAGGCTCGGCCAGTGCTCCTGAACGCGATCGAGCTCCGACTTTTCGTCGACGATCTCGGATTCGTTGTCTTCGCTCTCTTTCATGTTCTTTCCTTGAAGCCGGTACTACGCGACGGAGCCTGTGGACCGTCGCCCTTGAACCTTAATTCGGCGACTTCCACAATGGATTTAAACCTCTGATTGAGTCAGGAAACAAGGTTCACTACTAAGGTTTATATCGGGTGTCAACGTCCGACAAGGAGCCGTTATGCCCTATTCCCCATAAAGTAGAAATGGACGCCGCATCTCAATGAACCGAGAGAGCCCTGAATCCCAGCGCTGCATGACCTGCTCAGGTGTGCGCCGCTCCCGGGTCAGAAGCCGCCAGGCGTCGGAATCGCCGACCTCGGTCTGAAAGCCCGTTGTCGCGGTGTAGCGCGAAGGATGGACCTCATAGATCGCCTGAACCAGATGCAATCCGGCCAATACCGAATTCAGGTTGTCGCGATCCGTGATGGTCACGGACACTCCGGGACAACGCTTTCCGCGATAAGGATGATAAGGCGCAGTAGGCACAAAGGACGTCTCTTCGAAACTGACACCGGGAATGCCTCTTCGATTCAGATTCGCGACGATCTTGCTCGCGTTGAAGTAAGGGGCTCCGTAAAGCTCAAAAGGACGCTCCGTTCCGCGGCCGACCGAGAGATCCGTTGTCTCAGCCGTACCCATTCCCGGGTAAAGAATGGCGCCCTCAAGCGTTTTCATATTAGGAGAAGGGTTCACCCAGGTCAGCCCTGTCTGGTCAAAATACATGGATCTCCGCCACCCGCGCATCGCGATGATCTCGAGGCCGACCTTTATTCCAAACTGCTCATTAAAGTACTTTGCAAGTTCGCCCACTGTCATCCCATGTCGAGTGGGAATTGGATAAATGCATGTGATCCCGCCGCAAACAGAAGCGTCTGGAACAGCACCTTCGACCGCGCCACCGATCGGGTTCGGTCGATCCAGTACGATGAACTTCTTCCCGGACTCTGCCGCGGCTTGCATGGCCAGCGCCATCGTACCGATATAAGTATAAAATCGCGTTCCGATATCTTGGATATCGAACACCAGTACGTCCAGATCCTTGAGCATCGCGCGCGTTGGCTTCTGCGTCTTTCCGTAAAGGCTGTGGATGGGGAGGCCTGTTTTCGCATCGACGCCGGAATCAACCGCCTCATCGAGGTCCCCGCGAATGCCATGCTCAGGAGAGAAAAGCGAAACCAGGCGAAATCCCGCAGCCTTCGAGGAATCAAATAACCGGTCAATCGTACTTTCGCCGGATCGCGTGCGGCCAGTGTGATTTGTAATCAGCCCGACACGAAGCCCGGCAAGCGACCGAAAGCCGTCTTCGGTCAGCACATCGATTCCAGGAGCGACCAGCCCCTGAACCTCCGCAAGAGCGGCCCAGGGAAGCGACGCGCCCGCCAGCAGAAGACCCAAAACTATTTGCCCGTACACTGATTTCAACACGGCGCAGACTATCGCCGCAAAGAACGTTTTTTTCAATTCTATAAAACACTTAGCCAGGCTTCGTTCGCCGGATCAAGAGTAGGCGATTACCTGCGAAATAAACCTAGTTATTTCGCGGTTGAAGGCGGAGGGGTTCTCCATATTCGGAAAATGTCCCGCATCCGGAATGAGGCGCATTTCTGATCGGGGTATTTGGGCCTGTATCTTTTGAAGCACCGGGGGCGGCGTGAGTGCGTCCTGCTCCCCCCCCAGCAACAGCGTGGGGACTCGAATTTGCGGAAGTACGGCAGAGGTGTCCGTTCTAGCCGCCAAGGCTATCAGCACCGAACAAACCGAATCAGCGGAACGCGATCGGGCGATCTCCCGAATCCGGCCCACGAGTTCTGGAAATTTTGTGAACGTGCCGGGAGCGAGCACATTCTTCAGGAAGTCGTCGATATACCGTTCGACGCCGGCGGTTCGAATGAAGCGGATGGAATCAGCACGCTTGATTTTAGCCGCATTTGAATCCGCTTCAGCGCGGGTATCACAAAGGATCAGGCCTTTGAAACGCGATGCGTCCCGCTCGATCGCACGCAAGGCCACATACCCGCCCATGGACAGTCCGACGAAGACCGCGGGTCCGGTCCCCAGCTCGTCCTGAAGAGTAAAAACATCGTCCACCAGATGTTCGAGAAGAACGCCGCCTGTTGACTGAAAATCCGGCGCGATCACGCGACATTGTCCACGAAGGGCCTCCACCTGAGAAAACCACATCTGATGATCCAGCGGAAAAGCGTGCAGAAGAAAAACCGGCGGCAGATTTCGCTCGCCCGTATCGAAAATCATACGAGATGCATACCAGAGGGGAATGGGGATTGCAGCTGCCTACTGGTCAGAAAGCACCTTGCGCACCGCGGAACTATTTTTGAAGGAGACCCCATGCAACTGAAAGATATCATGACCACCCAAGTAGAAATCATTACACCCGATGCGACTGTGGAAGCAGCGGCCAAGAAAATGGACGACACTGATGTAGGCGCGCTGCCCGTTTGCGATAATGATCGGCTGGTCGGAATTATCACGGACCGCGACATTGTCGTGCGGTCCATTTCCGTAGGCCAGGATCCGAAACAGACTTTTGTCCGCGATGTCATGACCACGTCCTCGATCATTTACGCCTTTGAAGACGACCAGGTCGAGGGGGCGGCGGAACTGATGGAAAAGAAACAAGTGCGCAGGCTTCCCATCATGAACCGCAAGAAACGGATGGTCGGAATGGTCTCATTGGGGGATCTGGCCGTCCATGTGAAAGACCAGAAACTTGCGGGCGAGGTGATCGAGAAAGTCTCTGAACCGTCTCACAAACAGGCAGCGTGAGGTCACCATGGCTCAACGCGACTTCCTGCACTTCGCTATCAAACGAATACTTACATCCGGAAACCTCGTTAAATTATCGGGCGAACAATGTGAACTCGCGGCCGTTATCGCCGGCGTGAACCCGGGCGAAAATTTTGTCAGTCTGGACGCCTGTGCCGATAGCGTGATTGCCTCATTGCGATCGCAGTACGAACGCGAGAAGAGACAAGCGGCGGCATAAAGAAACCTGGCACGGCTTGACGCTCCCCGTTCCGAGGACTATGTTCCCCCGGTGCCGCGCCAAAAATTAGAGCTCTTCATTGACGGAATGACCTGTGCCGCGTGTTCAACGCGCGTTGAAAAGGCGTTGAATCGTCAGCCGGGTGTAAAGGCGACCGTTAACCTGCCCGCCGAAAAGGCGAGAATCGAGTTCGACGGTTCACAAGTCACCGCCGAACGACTGATGGAAGTCGTCAAAAAAGCCGGCTACGGTGCCCGTGAAATTCACGAAATTTCACCCTCAGAGGACAAGAAACGGCGAGCCGAAGCCTACGAACATGATCGACGTGTGTTTCTTTTCTCTCTCGCGCTGACGGCTCCCTTTCTGTTCGAAATGGGCGCAATGTTCACAGGAGCCGCGCACCACGAGTTCATCCCACGATGGGCGCAGCTGGCCCTGGCCACGCCCGTGCAATTCTGGATCGGTCGCCGTTTCTATATCGGCGCCTGGCACGCGCTTCGCGGAGGCGGTGCGAACATGGACGTACTGGTCGCACTCGGGACAAGCATGGCGTACTTCTTCAGCGCTGTGGTGACAGTTTTCGACTTGCCGCTTCACGTCTATTTCGAGGCAAGCGCGGCAATCGTCACGTTGGTGCTCATGGGAAAACTGCTGGAAGCGCGCGCCAAGGGAAAAACTTCCGCAGCGATCGAGGAGCTCTTGAAGCTTCAACCGAAAACAGCTCATGTCGAGCGCGATGGCAAGGTGGTGGAGCTACCCACTGACGAGATCAGACGCGGCGACATTTTTCTTGTTCGAGCAGGTGAAAGCGTTCCTGTCGACGGCGAAGTCCTCGAAGGACTCTCCTCCGTGAATGAATCCATGCTGACGGGCGAGAGCCTGCCGGTGGATAAGGCCGTCGGGATGAAGATCTTTGCCGCCACTCAAAATTCCAATGGCTTGCTTCGCTGCCGGGCAACGGGCGTTGGTGACCAGACGGCGCTCGCCCGAATCGTGCGCCTCGTTGAAGAGGCCCAGGGATCCAAGGCGCCAATCCAGCGTCTTGCGGATCGCATATCCGGAATTTTCGTGCCCGTGGTCACAGCCATCAGCCTGTTCACCTTCATCGGTTGGTGGTGGCTCGGAGGTGATTTCACGACTGCCTTGATCAATGCTGTCGCAGTGATGGTCATTGCCTGTCCGTGCGCCCTCGGACTTGCGACGCCTACCGCAATCATGGTGGGCACCGGAAGCGGCGCCCGTGCTGGAATTCTGGTCAGGAACGCGGCGGCGCTTGAGAGAGCCGAGAAGATAAAAACACTGATTGTGGACAAAACAGGAACTTTAACCGAAGGGCGTCCTTCGATCACCGCTGCCATCCCACTCAGCGATACGACCGAAAAGGAACTCTTCCGCATAGCTGCCAGCCTGGAGCAGGGTTCCACCCATCCGCTTGCACGAGCGATTCTGGACCGCGCGGCAATGAACGCCACTGTTCCTGGCGAATTGAGGAATTTTGCCGCGGTTCCTGGCAAGGGCGTCGAAGGCGAGGTTGCCGGCACTCGCTACAGGCTTGGTTCCCTTGATTTCGTATCTGAGCTGGGCCACCAAGCACCGGACGCATTGGCTGAAGAACTGTCCAGACGACCTGGAACCATCGTTGCAATTGCCTCCACCGAAAAGACCCTGGGCTTCCTGATCCTATCCGATCCCATTCGCGCCAGCTCACTTCACGCGATCACCCTTCTTAAAAAGCAGGGTGTCGAAGTCATCATGATGACGGGTGATAACGCGCGTACCGCCGCTGTAATCGCGGAACAGGCCGGGATCCCGCGCTATTTTTCGGGAGTTCTCCCCGAAGGGAAAGCGGCACAGGTAAGCCAGGCCCGAGGCGCAGGAAATGTGGTCGGAATGGTGGGGGATGGAATCAATGATGCCCCCGCTTTGGCCGCGGCCGATGTCGGATTTGCGATAGGAGCGGGAGCGGACGTGGCCATCGAGGCTGCCGATATCACGCTCGTCCGAAACGACCTGACGAGCGTATCCGATGCGATCAGCCTTTCTCGCGCGACTCTTGGCAAAATTCGCCAGAATCTTTTCTTCGCTTTCATCTACAACGTCTTGGGGATCCCGCTTGCTGCCGCGGGGATGCTGAATCCCGTGATCGCAGGCGCGGCAATGGCAATGAGTTCGGTTTCCGTTGTCAGCAATTCACTGCTTTTACGTCGCTGGCGCCCAAACACGATTGGTAAACGAAAGGAAGGCTGAAATGGCTAACATCACTCTGAAAGTACAGGGAATGACATGCGATGGCTGCGTACGCAGCGTGAAGAAAGTCCTGGAACCCATCTCAGGGGTCAAGAACGTGAACGTCTCGCTCGATCAGGGGCAGGTTGCCATTGAATACGATGACAAATCCGCCACGAAAGAGGATTTCAAGTCCGCCATCGAAGATGCGGGTTTCGACGTACTGTCGTGAGTCCGAGGCCTGCGTTCTGGAAAAAGGGGGTCCGGTTCAAGTGTCTGGGTTGCGGCAAGTGTTGTCAGGCCCGTGATACCTACGGATTCGTTTATCTCACCAAAAAGGACCGCCAACGTCTCGCTCTTCACCTCCAGCTTTCCGAAAAAGAGTTTCGCCGGAAATATTGCGAGGAAACAGATGGCTGGACACATCTTAAAAATCCCCGGTTGGACTGTGGCTTTTTCAAAAACAACGGCTGTGAAGTTTACGAAGCGCGACCGGAACAGTGCCGAACATGGCCTTTCTGGCCTGAGAACATGAACGCTCGTGCATGGCGATCACAGGTTTTGTCATTCTGCCGAGGAGCAAGCGAGGCAACCCATCGTGCGCGATTGTACGCTGCCGAAGAAATTCAATCAGCGCTCGCGCGGGATCCGGTGAATCCAAAAGAGAGTGAGTGATTGAAAAAAAAGTTTTGTCATATGACAAACGACAGGTATGTTGACTTAAGCAGTACGATCAACAACCAATAACACTGGAGATATCCATGGCCACCAAGAAGAAAACAAAAACCGCCGCGAAAACCAAAGCCAAGAAGACCACCAAGACCAAGAAGAAGTAATTTTATTTCCCGGGCGCCCCTCCATAGGGCGTCCGGGAAAGCTCCGCTCTTTTTTTCCTCCTTTTCCCGCTGCCCCCTTTAAAAAACTCCTCCCGTAAACAGCCCCTTTAGAAACAGAACGACTTTGCCGAAAAGCCATCATGGCTTTCCGTCAGCTCCGGCTCACTCTTGTCGGAACCATTTTCGCTGTCATCTTATGGACCGCGCCAACTCACGCGCTCGCACCGGAGAACGATGACTCCGGCTGTCAGTTGGAAGGGCCCCTTTTGACTGCCTCCTGGAACGGAACGATGCCGGAAAACGGCCTCCTTGGCGTCTGGAGGATTCCGCTTTCGCCGCGGCACCCCGAAATTTTAACCGAAGCCCGTCTTCTTCTTGAGTGGGAATCCCTCGGCGGTGTGCGCGCGACTTTTTCCTTTCCGGATCCGCTCCCATACGGGATCCCTTTTTCTTTTCAGAAGATCGAGGTCGTTTGGGATGACGGGTCCCTGACCGGCACCCGTTTGATTGACTGGTCGGACGACTGTTCGGGTGCAGGGCGTTCCCTTTTTCCCGGGCAGAGCTGGGGAGTCATTCTCGAGCCGTCTGTCTCGCGACCTTTGCGAAACCTCCGCCTCAGACTCTGGGGCGCGCGGAACTGATCTGGCCCGAACTCGGAGCGTGTGATAAACGCGCAGCCATGAAACTGCCTATTGCCTCCGGGCTTTTGCTTTTGGGGTCGCTGGTATCAACCGAGGTCCATGCTTCGCGAGCAAGGGAACTCATCCTCGGAACGGGTGATGGCGGCGTGGCGCTCAATGGTGGCAGCTTCCTGTTCGATCACGGTTATAATATTTTTTACAACCCCGCTTACATCAACGATTTCAATCACTGGGGTACCATAGAGAAGTCCAATGCGCCCGGCGGTACAGCTCAGGGCGGCATTTTTGACAGTCTTTTTCTGATCAGTTACGGCGTGTTCCTGAATCGTGGGAGCGCCATCGTCACCGTGCCCGGAATCGCCGGTGGAACAACGCTTCCTTATGCGGTGGCCCCAGTGCGGCCTTTTGAGTTTTTCGTTGGCGGAGATTTCGGATTCAAATGGGGTCTGGGCCTCAGCTACGCCGGCGCCCGGGCCTCATCCGGAAACTCATCCGACCTGAGCGTTCACGCAGGTGCTGTAATCGGGGACTACGAACCCTTTTTCACAATAAAACCCTCGGGAAACGAGCCGAATCGCGAACATTATTTTTACCGGGCAGGCCTTCGCTATCGCTGGGGCGAATGGGTCCCTTATTTTGTCGCGGTAACTGCGGGTGATCGATCCACGGATCCCAATGCCTTGTCGGCGCTTAAGGAAATTACTTATGGCTTCGGTTTCACTCGGAGCACCCGTGTCGTTGAAGGCGTTAAGATGAATTACGGCCTGAGTTATTACAAAATCGCGGATTCCGGCGGTCCAGCTCAAGGTGAGCGGAAGATTCTGCCCCTGGATCTCTCGTTTGAAGGGGCGTTGAATGAATGGGCCACACTCCTTGGCGGAGTGAGCTATCGCTTGCTGGATCGATTGGACGGGCTCAGCTCAGCTGACAATACGACAGGCAGAATCGGTCTTCGCCTTGCGAACGACAAGGTCTCCTTGGAATGGGCCCTTGGAAAAAATCTGCCGGACAATGGTTCCGAGCAGCCCGATTCGCTGGATACCCAAAGCATTGACCTGACCAATGGATTCTTCACCGCCGCCAACGTGACCTTTCGCTGGTAAGCGCCGCTGATCAGAAACCCCAGATAGCGCCGAGCGACAGCCTTTCGTGACTCACTTCAAAGCGGATGGAAGGGGCATTCTCATTGAAAGTCCGGATAACCCCGGCGCCGAAACGCGGAAAAAGCAAAAAGCGGTTATCGAGCGACTCTCCGGTAATGCTGCCCCCGAGACCCGCCACCGAATAAAAGGTCCAAGCCGCGTCTTTTCGGAAATCCCATCTCAGATGCGCGCTGTAGGAGAAAGCTGTGGTTGAGTGAATAAAGATCGGGCCGGCCTGGATCTCGATTGATACGGAATTGCTGATATCCGGCACAAAGCCCTGAGGCACGATTTTTCTGCTCAAGGTTCCAAGAACTTCAAACCCGGCGCTCGAATCGAGAATTCCGAGTCCCGTCAATGCGCCCAGGTGAAACTGAGCTGGATCGGATGCCCCCTTCCAGTTTTCCTCGGCTTCCTCCGCCGACGCAAAATTCGCTGACAGTGCGATTGAAAGGAAGAGCCCGCCTGCAATTTGAGCGATGAATTTTCTCATTCGGCGAGACTATCTCAATCGCTCGATTCGATCGAGCAGGTTTTTCAGCATGGCTCCCGTGGCGCCCCAGACGCGGTGCCCCTGCAACTGATAAACATGAATCGGGTAAGAGGACCTCCCAATGACGAACTGCTCTTCACGATAGGTATCCGATGCCTGGAGCTGAACCAATGGAGCCCAGAAAACCTCGGCAATTTCAGCTGGACTGATGCGAATGGTCGTATCGCCAATCGAAGGGTGAAGAATACCGACAATGGGCGTGATCCAGAATCCGGTCACCGTCCAAAGCTTTGGAAGCTCACCCAGCACTCGCACGGAAGCAGGCGAAATTCCCACCTCTTCCTCGGTCTCGCGCAGCGCGGCAGCGACTGAGTCAGCGTCCTCCGGATCGACCACTCCGCCCGGGAAAGCAATTTGACCCTTGTGGGTCTCGACGAGTTCAGTTCTTCGCGTCAGCAAGATCGAAGGACCGGACTGCGGAGACGAACGATTCCATCCGAAAAGGATCAGTACAGCGGCCGCTCGGCCTTCGGGGTGCAATAGCCGCTCGGAATAAGGCAAATCGAGTGCAAGTGCGGTCCTGAGCTTATCTTCAAAGGACTCGCGAGAATTTTCGTGTTGCGGTTCAGTGTCTGACATAGGGAGGGTTTCATTTTACCCGCTTTCAGGTATCACTGAAAGCCCATGCCTCACCCTTTTCACGGGCGCTGCGTCGCCCTGACCACGCCTGATGACACTGATTACAAAACAACTCGGCTTCGCGTTGCGACAGCCGAGGGGCTTAAAGATTTTGAAGTCTCGGATGCCCACGACGTTCGAGTCGGCGATATCGTCGAAATCACGGCGTCGCGCGCTCGGGTACTTACCAGAAACCGGTCCGGCACGATGAAATGGATGCAGCAGGTACTTGACCCGAGACGCATTCAGGCTATGAAAACGCGGGCAAAGCTCGAGGCCGAAACACACTCCTTTTTCAACTCGCGGGGATTTCTCGCGACACGAACCCCGCTTGTCGTCCCTTCACCAGGTATGGAACCGCATATCCGTCCTTTCCGCGTGACCACTGCGACGGGCCCGGAACCGGAGCTGGCGGGTTTCCTTCCCACCTCTCCCGAATTCGCCATGAAACGCCTCCTTGTCGGAGGCCTCGAACGTGTCTATCAGCTCTCTCCGGCTTTTCGCCACGAACCCCGCTCCACCACTCACCATCGCGAATTCACCATGTTGGAGTGGTATCGTGCGTATGCCGGCTACACCGACATCATGAAGGATACGGAAGAGCTGTTTTCGACGCTCGCGCTCCGGCTCTTCGGGGAAGCCAGGTTGAAATTTCAAGGACAAAACATTTCGGTTGCGACGCCCTGGCCGAGATTAAAAGTTCGGGATCTTTTCACGTCACTGGCTGGCGTTGATCTTGTGAAGTCTTCGCAGACGGAGGATCTGGCTCAGGAGTGCCTGCGGCTCGGACTCAAACCGGCGCCGACGGATACCTGGGATGATCTCTATTTCAGGATCTGGCTCAACATCGTCGAGCCCGCGCTTCCGGCCGATCGTGCGGTCTTCGTAGTGGATTACCCGGCGTCGCAATCAGCGCTCGCCGTGGTCGCGGCGGATCCGGACGGAAGCCACTGGGCCAGGCGCTTTGAAGTCTACGCCGGAGGGCTGGAGCTCGGCAACGCCTTTGAAGAGCTGACGGATCCCGTGGAGCAGCGGACGCGGTTCGCCGAAGACATGGAACTGCGAGCCCGCGTCTATGGGAACGATTTTCCGGCGACGCCCATGGATGAAGAGTTTCTCGGCGCACTGGAAGAAGGACTCCCTCCGTCCGGAGGAATTGCCGTGGGCTTTGATCGCCTCGTGATGCTGTTCGCGGACGAACCACAGATCGATTACACGTTCTGGTTGCCGTGAAGCTCCCGTGCGCGTTGATAGCGGTAGAGACGCGCGTACAATCCATCAAGATCAATCAGCTGCCCGTGTGACCCCTGCTCCAGTATCTGCCCCTTGTGAAGAACAATGATATTCGATGCGTTTCGAACAGTCGCGAGCCGATGCGCGATAAGAACCGCCGTTCGCCCCTGACTCGAAGATTCCAGCTCCTGCTGCAGACGGGCCTCCGTGCCGGAGTCCACGTTTGCCGTGGCTTCATCCAGGATCCAGATCGACGGATTGGCGGCGCGTGCACGCTCAAACGCAAGTACCTGTCGTTCCCCGGCGGATAACGACCCGCCCCGTTCGCCCAGTTCCGCACCCGATTTTCCCGTGCCGGCCCAGAAATCGACATTGTCCGCACGCGAGCCGGAGAAAAGGAAGACATCCTGCTGGACGATTCCGATGCTTGCGCGCAAAGCACGTTTATCGTAATCGCGCAGGTCTTTGCCATCCAGAAGAATACGGCCTCGCTGAGGCTCATAGAACCGCATCAAAAGGCTGATGAGCGTGGTCTTGCCAGCCCCCGTATGGCCGACCACGCCCACTTGCGAACCCGGAGAAATCTCGAGACTGAAATCTTTCAGAATCCAGTGATCTCCCTCATAAGCGAACCAGACGTTCTCAAAAATAATATGCCCCCGCAGGCTCGCGATCGGAACCGCCGGCGCAAGCTCACCGCCTTCGCCAGCGGGAAGCTCCACGGGCCACTCCAGAATGGAGAAAACGCGTTCAGCGGAAGCCATCCCGGACAGAAAGATGTTCCACTTGTCCGCCATTTCCCGAAGCGGTTGAAATAGCGCGAGTACATAGGCCAGAAATGCGACCAGCACGCCGGGAGCCAATGACGCATCGTGGACTGAGCCAACGCCATACCAGATGACCAGTGAAACGGCGATCCCGGAGCAGATGGTGATGACCGGATGAAAGAGAGCAAAAATCCGGACCGTGGCAAACTGAGAATCAGTGAAACGTTCGTTGACTTCGTTGAACCGTCCGAGCTGCGCGGACTGGCGATTGAATAGGTGAATGATTTTCATTCCAAGCAGATTCTCGGCCAGAAATGCGTTCAGCGCGGACAGCCGGGTGCGAGCCTCTCGATACGCCACCTTGAGACGCGCACTGAAGTATACCGTTAGAATCGCCATCACTGGGAACACGGTGCCCGCAATCAATCCCAATCTGAGATCAAGGACCAGCAGCCATACCAGGATGCCGACAAGCAGCAGCGCATTACCGGCCAATGCCACGAATCCGGCCGAAAACATTTCGGACAACGATGAAATGTCATTCGTTACCCGGGTCATCAGGCGTCCTGCCGGATTTCGGTCAAACGCCGACACAGGAAGTCTCTGCAAATGGGAGAAAAGCCGACAGCGAAGGTCCTGAGCGACCCTTTGCCCGAGCTTTTCAAAATAGTAGGTCTGCCCTATGACCGAAACCACTCGGATAAGAATCACCCCGAAATAGATCGCACTCAAACTCCTGAGTTTCGACCAATCACGTGGAACAATGGCCTCGTCTATCGCAAAACCGAAAAGGCGCGGCTCAAGGAGCGCGGCAGCGGTGGTTGCCACCATCAGAACCAGGCCAATTGCGAGCGGCGCCGGGTGGCAAAGCATACAGCCAATCAGCTTTCGCAGATGATTGGACCGAATCGCCCCGATCTCTCCCTCTTCCTGCTCCATGATATTCTCGGCCGTCATGTCTGAAGCTCCACGGCTTCGGCATAGTGCTCGAGATCTTCCTTCAGCTGTTGCTGTTCATAAAAAATTCGGTAAGCGCCGCGGGCATCCGCCAGCAGCTGCTGGTGCGTTCCCTGCTGTCGTATCGTCCCGTTTTCCAGCACCACGATGCGGTCCGCATCGCGAACAGTCGAAATTCTATGAGCTGCCACGATCTCCGTGTTTCGTCCCGGGCGAGAACGGAGACCCTGAAGAATTTTTTCCTCCGTCTGAACGTCCACAGAGGACAGGACATCATCGAGAACAAGGATCGAAGGTTGCTTCACCAGCGCCCGCGCGATGCTTAAGCGCTGTTTCTGCCCTCCGGAAAGGTTGATGCCTCTTTCGCCGAGACGCGTGCGATAAGAAGAAATCAGACCGACCACGTCATCATGAACCGCGGCAAGTTGGGTGGCCTTTTCAACGACGGCTTTTTCTGAATCACGTTCCATCCACTCGCAAAGACCGAAAGCCACGTTCTCCGAAACGGTTTCACTGAAAAGAAACACGTCCTGGCTGACGAATCCCACCTGTCTCCGGAGTTCCTCGACCGGCCAGCGATTCACATCGATTCCGTCAATGAAAAGCATCCCGTCGGACACGGCGTAAATTCTGGGTAAAAGCGAAAGCAGTGCGGATTTTCCAGCACCGATGGCCCCGATGAAAGCCACCCTCTCGCCCGGCTCGATCCGCAGGGAAACATCTTTCAAAACTTCGATCGAATTCCCTGGAAATCGAAATCCGAGATTCCTGAATTCCACTCCTCCTGGGGTTTTCCAGGCCCCCTTGGGCATGACAGCCATGACCTCGGATCTGTCCGAGACATCGCTTGATTCGTTCAAGACAGCTTTCAGTCGCTTAGAGCTCGAGACCGCGCGCTGGTAAAAGCTGAGCGCCACGCCTATTGCCGCCATCGGCCAGACCATCTTCTGGATATATCGCTGGAACGCCACGAAAGTTCCGAGGGTCACGGCCGCGCCAGCCGCGTCCACCGGCTGGTCAATGAGCTGTTTACCACCTACAAAAAGGAGGAGGACGAGGCCAAGACTCATCGTGAAATCGAGAGTGGGCCCGAACGAGGTCTGCACCCTGGCAAGCCGCAAGCTGAGGCCGGCAAGCTCTTCGCCCTTTGCCCGGAACCTGCCCAGCTGAACGTCTTCCTTCGCGAATCCTTTGATCACGCGGATTCCGGCCAATGCCTCCTGGGCCATCGCCGAGAGCTGTCCCAGCGCCTCCTGCACCTTTTCAGACCTATTGTGGACCTCGCGCTCATTTCGAATGACGAGCCATGGGATGATCGGAAGAGGAATGAAGGCCAGAAGCATCAGTTGCGGGGAAAGCAGGTACATTGCGACCGGCACCGTGGCGAAATAGAAAATGGCGTCCGCCAGAACAAGCAAACCCGCGCCGATTTCCATCCGAACCGCATCCGTATCACTCGTCGCGAGCGACATGAGGTTTCCTACACGATGACGATCATAAAAACTGGCTCCGAGCCCGAAAAGGTGGCGCGAAAAACGAGCCCTCAGATCCCGGCCGGAGAGTATCCCCGTGCGTATGAGATAAATCCGCCAGCCATACCGTCCCACGGCCTGCGCAAGGGCGACCCCCAGGTAAACGAGCGCGATCCAGGCTAATTGCGAAAGGGGCTTTCCTTCAATCGCGATATCAAGGGATTCCTTCAACAGAATGGGCGGAACCACCTCCATCAGATCGACCAGAACCAACGCGAGCAGACCCAGGCCGACCGATGCGCGATATTTCCAGAGGTAATGCCGGATGAACGAGCTCTCCTCGAGAAAACGCTCCCATCGCAAGCGCAGAAATCGGCCAAGCGCGAACGAATTTGCTGGTTTTGATTTCAGGTTCTCGACGCCTGAAGACATTCCTGGAAATCCTCGGGAAGGGGGCTGTGAATTGATATTTCAGTCTGATGTATGGGATGGGGCAAAGTCAATGAAGCGGCATGAAGCATGATTCGCTTGCTGCGACCGGCTTTTGCTCCGTAATGCAAGTCGCCGAGAATCGGATACCCCGCCTCGGCCAGATGTACACGGATCTGATGCGTACGTCCGGTCTTGGGCCGTGCCTCGACGAGGAAGGCGCCGGGAAACTCTTCAAGAAGTTTGAAATCGGTATGCGCGAAATCCCCGCCTGAATGAACGGCCGTGAATCTGGCTTTCTTCCCAGACACTTTCGCCCGCCCGAGATGATTTTGAACCTTCCATTGCAGCGGCATCGGTCGTCCAGGCGCCCGTTCCGAAAGTGCGAGATAAACCTTCACCGCTTGATGAGAGGAGAACGCATTGGCGATGCCCACATTCGCGCGGGACGATTTCGTGAAAAGGACAACCCCCGATGTATCCCGGTCAAGCCGGTGATGAAGACCGACATAGGGCTGCGCCACTTTATCCCTCTGAGCCAGAAATCTTTTGACGGCGGCAAAGAGATTGTCGCGCGATTCATCCAGGGTGGGTTGGGTTGGAAGTTTCGCTGGTTTGTTTACGATGATCAGATCGTCATCCTCGTAAAGGATCCGATCGGGACCCATTTCAAAGCGCTCGTCCGTCGCACCGCCTTTAAGCAGTTTTTCCAGATCCACAAACGCCTCAATGCGGGCGCCTGGCAAAACAGGCTTGGACGCGATTCTGACTCGCCGCCCGTTCAGGTATACCGCCCCGGCAAGCACAAGCTTCCGGGCCATTGCCTTGGAAATGGGCCGCGCAAGGGCTTCGGGAAGCCAGAGCGCAAGTACCTGGTCGAGTCTCAGTCCGCGGTGCTCAGATTTCACCGCGAGGGCCAACTTTTTAATGGGCATAGGTCCTGATATTTAATCTAAACAGGCCTGTGCTACAATCTCGCATATGGCCGATGAGCGAACGCTGACCAAGATACCCAGCCTGAACACCGGCGACGATTCAGGTTTTGACAGGGAAGAACCGACCGATCCGGGTATTACGCTGCCTCCGATGAAACCCTCACAGAAGCGGCCACCGGTTATCCCGACCCCCGCCCCCGCGATGCCAAAGCCGCCACTGGTCGGACGAATGCCCGATATGGCCGCCCTCGATGCCCTGATGAAAGACCCTTCAATCACCGAAATCATGGTGAACGATATTCGGAATGTCATGGTCGAAAAAGACGGAAAGATGAGCTTTTCCGGATTCGCCTTTAGATCGATAGACGAACTTAACCGCCTGACGCGGAACATATTGGACGTAACCGGCCGGATTTTAAGCCCTGATAGCCCCTACGTGGACGTCATCCTCGCGGATGGTTCACGCGTCAACATCATTGGCCCCCCGCTGACACTGCATGGGCCTTGTCTGACAATCCGGAAATTCCCCTCCAAGCGCTTCATGATGGAAGATTTGATCGGCCATCACATGGTCGACCGCAGGGTTGCACATTTTTTGAGCTTCTGTGTGGTGGGCAGATTGAACGTGCTGATCTCTGGCGGGACGGGAAGCGGAAAAACCACCCTGATGAACGCGCTCATTGGTTTCGTTCCGAAGAATGAAAGGCTCGTTACCATTGAAGATACTCCCGAACTGGTGGTCGGCCATGCCAATAGCGTTCAACTTCAGACCAAACCTCAGACTCCAACACTGCCCCCTGTCTTGGCCCGCGATCTTGTTGCGAATGCGCTACGAATGAGACCCGACCGGATCATCGTGGGCGAGGGCCGCCGCGGGGAAGCCTTTGACATGCTTCAGGCCATGAACACCGGCCACTCGGGTTCGATGACGACCGTCCACGCCAATTCGCCGCGGGATGCATTAGCTCGTCTCGAGACGCTCTGCCTCATGGGAGGAGTAGACCTGCCACTGATCGCTGTGCGGAAACAGATCGCCAGCGCAATTGATGTGATTATTCAGTTGAAACGGCTCCGGAATGGCCGAAGGCATGTGGTTCAGATTTCAGAGGTCACCGGCATGGAGGCGGAGACCTTCACGCTTCAGGATATCTTCGGGTTTGAAGTCGGCGCAAAGGCAGCGCCGGGTGACGCAATGAACGCATCATTTCCTGCTACAGGACTGGTACCTACATTTGTGGACAGGTTGCGAGAAATCGGACTCGACTTCCCTCCCAACTATTTTGGTTAACCCTCGAAAATAACGCTCGTTTTCTTGACTTTTCGCGCCCTCTTGATATTACGCACGGCGTCGTTCGCGATGAAGGGGACCCTATGCTCTGTCGGTTTTGCTCAGTGTATTTGCGCCAGCTCGTCCTGGTTACGGCCTTAGCTACATCATCCGCGCTGGCGTCTGAGACCCTGCCCTCCCCGGAACAATGGGGGGAGAACCTGAGTGGCGACCAGATGCGGAAGCTCGATCGCGCAGGAGACAAGCTCGGCGACATCATTTTCGACGGCCTGGATGACTCGCGCCTCTTCAGCGAAAGCAATGACAACTTCAGCCTCAACTTGAGGGTGAAAAGGCGTGTTTTTGACAACGCCGATATCTTGAACAGTTGGACGGTCGTGGATCGGTTCGAAATGAGCGGGGGAATCCCGCTTGCGAACGATGCACTCTCGGTCGCAGGTTCAGCTTTCTCGAACATGGGATTCTGGATCAGCGCGAACAGCAGACTCGACTTCGTGAACATTCGACAGGTTTTACCATCGGAATATCCGAATCTCCCGCCACCTGAGGCGCTGAAAAACGAAGTTCAAACCGCCGAATGGTACCGTGAATACCTTGCCGCCCAGGCCGCTGAAAAAGAGAGTCCGCTCAGCTCGGAAATGACTCCGGAACCGGACGGAGAATGGGTCAAAAGTGAAGGGGAGAAGGGAAAATTCAAGTTTCGCCTGTCCGACCCCGAGGATCATGCTCGCTATTCAAAACTCTGGAAGCTTCTCGTATTCCCGTTCCGCTTTCCGATGAAAGCGAGTTCGATCGCAAGACTTCAGGACGGCGAAATTGTTTCATATCGCGGAGAAGGCTCCCTGGAACTCGGAGCGAGCGTTGGCTGGAATCCCGACCTGACGAATCTTACAAGCTCCGCTCAGGCAGGACTCTCCTATCAGACCTATGTCAGCGGCGCGCATCGCATTTCGGTCATGAGAGAAACAGCACGATTCGTACGAGTAAAAGCTTCGCGCGTCGCTACAGTCGGCCATTCGATGACTGCGGGCGCCGACTTCAAGCCAGCGCCGCTCGATGGCATCATCATCATCAAGAATATTCAAAAAAACCTGAGAATCATTCCCTTCAACCTGGTCGCGGGCGATTCACTCTCGAAGATTTTCGACGTCGGCTACCGCTATGACCTTTCTGTTCCCGAAGCGCGCAAGGCTTACGAACTCGCGGTCATCGGCCGCCTGGGCTTATCCGACGAGCTGGCTGTCGATAGCGCCGGCAATCCGACCGATTTCGCAAAAACCGGTGTCGAAAAGGTGTTCACGAGACACGCCAAAGCATCCAATTCCTCTCAGGCCGCGACGCTGCGGATTGGCTTCATCTGGAAACGTAACGCCCGCGCCTCAGTCAACGCCATCGATGCCATCATCACTTTCCCGGACGGCAAGCATCACGTCTTCACCTCTGAGGTCCTGACCAGTACTGACTGGCGCCTGCTCTGGGGCACTCGCGAGAAACTGGAGCACAATTTCACGGTCAGCATGGACCTGAACGAGTTCGCGAAGAATCCGGAGAAGGAAGACGCGTTTCATCTCATGATGGAAGGCCGAATCCAGGATACCGACACCAGCGAAAAGGAAATGACCGCCTATACGCTCGAGGTCGAAAACTCGGTCGGCAAGCCTAAGATTTTTCCGCTCATCCCCAACATCGGAGGATTGGGCCGATCGCATTTTTATTACCAGATCGCGCTTGATAACGCCCTGATTCGAAAGCTGATCGAGACTCCGGAAAATCAGATGTGGCGCCTCCTGGAGAAAGCCTTTGAGGTTCCCGAGGGAAGCTGGGCGACCAAAAAAGCCCGCCGGATCTATAGAATGAAAATGAGCGCACTGACGGCTTTGAACGTGCCGCTTTATGTCACCGGATTCAATATCGAACGCGGATCCAACCTCCGCCACGCCAACAAGATCTACAAGCGCTGGAAACGCCTGCGCCTGGTGGAAGATCCGAAAAAACGTGCCGAAGCTCTCGGCAAAATGTTTTTTGACCGTATCTACGGCTACGAACTCATGCGGCTCGTGCGCAGCGCACTGGATGGCGAAACGATCTCTTATTACGCTTCCGGTTATAACAACTCGTTTGGAAGGATCGTGGACCAGGGCGGATCACAGCTTCGCTTCGATAACATCGCGACGAAAGTGCGTCGGGAAATCGACTTCGATCACGAAGGCAGCCGCACCCAGGATGGGAACCCGCTATCCACGATTTCAAATTTGACCGCCAACGTACTGAGCTATGACAGCGTGGAACTCGCCTTCGAACTCGCGGAAACACCCGTGGCACTCTTTCTCCAGCTTCGGATCGACAATTGGTGGTGGCCCTTCAGGGATGATAACCGTTGCTCACTGCTGGTTCCTAATCTGGGCAACTTCAAAAAAGGCGAAAACAAGATCGTCCTGGATCGAACCGACACCGCGAGCCCCTGGTATCCGCTGGCAAAAGAACTGGTGAACGGAAACATTTACGCAGCAAGTTTGGCGACGAATACCGATCGTATCCACTGGGGACCGGTCGCGATCGAGAAGTTCCGCTTACCCAAGAAGTAAGCTCAACTGAGCTTCAGGATTTTTCTGGCCACCGCGGGGGTTGCAACTTCGCGGCCCAGTTCATTTGAAATCCGCGAGATACGCTCGACGAGTTGCGCATTCGATTGAGCGATCTCACCTTTTTTATAGAAGATATTATCTTCAAAGCCGACGCGGATATGCCCGCCCATGACCAGGGCCTGAACAGCGACGGGGAGTTGAAACCGCCCCACCCCGGCAACGCCCCAGGTGAACTCGCCCTTTGCACCTTCTTTGAGAAGACCGACAAGATGTACCAGGTTTGCCGGATGCCCGGACATTCCACCAGGAACACCCAGGACGAATTGAAAGTGCAACGGTTCACGCAAGATGCCCTGCTTGGCCAGTCGGAACGCGTTCTCAAGCATGCCTGCCTCGTAAATTTCAAGCTCCGGGGTGACCCCAAACTGATGCATTTTCGAGGCAAGCCCGACGATGTCGCGAGGGTGATTGTAGAAAATCTCTTCGCCAAAATTCATCGTTCCGAGATTCAGGGAAGCCATCTCCGGTTTCAACGCCAGAGGTCGCGCGCGATTTTCAATTGATTCCCCGACGGCACCGCCGGTGGATATCTGGATGATGGCCTCCGGCACGCGCGCCCGGATAGCTCGAATGGATTCCTCGAAGCGTTCAGGTCTCTGAGTCGGGCTTCCATCATCCTCGCGAACGTGCAGATGGATCACCGAAGCCCCGGCGCGAACGGCCTCTTCGGCCGCCTGCGCCTGCTCCTTCGGAGTGACGGGCAGGTTGGGCTGTTTTTCGCGTGTGGTTTCGGCCCCGGTAAGCGCACAAGTGATGATCAAGGGTTTGTTCATGGCTTCCTCTGTGCTTCGTTAACGACTCGATGCAGGCGGTTTAAAACTTCCCAGATCAGCCTGTCGGGCTCGGCGCTCGCCGCCCATTCGGCGTGCAGCTTTTCGTCTGCCACATTTCGTGAAGACAGACCGAAGTCCACGCCGTGCCGGACCATGCGCACGACCCACTTGCCGTACCAGCCCGCGAGGGCAGCACGATCTTTTTTATAATGATCGAGGACTTTGAGTGCCTCATCTCCCAGAACCCGCTTCAATGTGAAAACAGAAGCATCCTGAAATTTCGCGAGATAAGCCGCTTTTCGCATCGTTAGCGTAGCGGGCTCACTGGAAACGCCAGGCGCGGGCTTCTTTTTGGTGAAGTCGATTTCGTCCACTCCTGAAGGGCTTCCGGGCTGAACGGGCAAGGCCAGAGGTTTTGCGGCACCTGCCCCAAAGTCGGTCTCGGCTGGAAGCTCGAGGCTGAGCTCCGCAAGCGACTCCGAAAAAACCTGCAAGGCACGCGCGGAACTTCCCGGATTTGCCACTTCCAATTTTCGGTAGTCCGAGGAATGAGTAAGTCCGTTATAGATTCCCTCGAAGGAGGCCCCCTGATTCAAGGAATCCACCAGGCTCCCAAAATGCGCACGGTCCTGGGGCGGCCTTAAATAGACGACGTGAAACATTTCTCCCAGGAGCTCGGCATTCGCTTTTGCGCGCATGCCCGCCGACCCGTACTCATCAGGCTGACCTGAAGCTTCGGTTACCGGCTTTGCTGTTTGAGTCGGCTGCGGGCCAGCCAACTGCGTTCGCACCCATTCGACGGGATTACATCCCGCAAGGAGAATGGGCACGAGGCAGAAAACTGGCCAGCAGGCCGATTTCTTCGCGCGATCAGAAACCAAGGCTGACTTTCGCGCCATAAGTCGTGATGCCAGCCAGGTTGTAATCCGCTTCAGCAGTGATTCGCAGGAACATGAGTTTCAGCGGAATACCGACGAAAATATGAGGGTTCATGGAGGAATGACTTGAAGAGAGGGTGGTTGAGGCGCCCGCAAGCTCCACCGGAACCTTCAGTTCGCCAGACCAGTATTTGAGGCCCGCGCCCGCGTACGGGTCGATCAGATAAAGGTTCTTGGAGACGATCGCGTCAAGAGCATAAGTATTGGTCGAGAGGAACCAGAGGTCGCTCGAGCTCATGTTGAAACGTACGGCGACGGCAGGTAAAGGCCCGAGACCGCTTAAAATCGAGTATTTGAGGTCCAAGCCCCACATGCTGAATAAACCATCCGCGGCGCCGGCGAGCTTTGAAGTCGCATAGGAGAAACCAAAATCCACGCCGCCGGGAAGCCCCTTGTGGAAGCTCAGTTTCGGAACAGGAATCGTACCAGGAATGGCGCTCGCGTCCGATCCGGATGCTGCGGACATGGCAGTGACGAAGTCCGTCGGGACGGAAATCGCGGTTACGTCCAAGCCAAGATCAAACCCCAGCAAACCGATGGAACTGGCGGGCATATAGGCACGATGATCAGCGCCGATAGCAACCGTTCGCAGCAGATCACTGACTTGTTCATCTGGAAGTGCAGAATTCGTGAGATTGAACTCATCCAGCGCGAACGCCTGAGTTCCGATAGTGAAAGTCAAAGCAACAGCAAGCAATCCGACTCGATTACGCATACACACTCCTTGTGTTTGTTCAGAAATCTAATTGTAGGTCAGGGTTTGCGGAACGGCAAGCCAAGTGCACGGGGCGCCCGGGAGCGGCCGACCAAACCGGCAAGTACTAGAATTGTGGCGAGATATGGGAGGATCTGAATAAACTGGACAGGAACGGGTTCCGTCCCCCATAAAATCACGCCCTGAAGCCGGATCTGAAGAGCGTCGGCAAATCCAAACAAAAGACAAGCCACCGCTGTCGGGAAAGGCTTCCATTTTCCGAAAATCAGGGCGGCAAGTGCCATGAAACCGCGGCCTGCGGTCATATTCCTGGAAAAAGAGGACGCCAGGAAGATGGAGAGCGACGCCCCACCGATCCCTGCTAGAGCACCACTCAGCATGACTGACGTCCAGCGAACCCGGTTGACGCGAACGCCCGCAGCCTCAAGTGCCTCTGGCTTTTCTCCCGCAAAGCGGAGCCACATTCCAGACGGGGTATAGGCAATCCAGAGCCAGACTAGCAAGACGAAAGCCCAGGCCAGGACCACGGGTGCAAACTGAAATCTCGCGTCGATTGGCAAGCCCGGGGTGGACCCGGTGGAGTCATACAGAATTTTGGATAAAAACGGGGTGGCTCCCGCCGCCAGCATGTTCATGGCGGTCCCCGCAACGATCTGATCCGCCCGAAGCTGGATCACAATCAAGGCGTAAAATACAGCAAACACCAGGCCCGCGGCCGCTCCAGCTGCAGCACCGAGCCAGGGCGACCCAGAAGACAAGGCGACGACTGCCGCTCCAAAAGCTCCCACGAGCATCATGCCCTCGAGCGCGATATTGACCACGCCTGAGCGCTCGCTAACCAGGCCGCCCAGTGAAGCGAATAGTAACGGAGTTGAGACGCGAAGAGTGGAGGCTATCAATGCGAGTGCGATACCAAAATAGCCATCCATCACACATCGCCTCCTATCCGCGGTTGAACATTCCTTTTCCGCATCCAGTCCCAAAGCCCTTCGGCGGTGACTGAAACAATGATGAGAGACTGAAGAATCAAGGACAGATCGCGCGTGACGTTCTCAGTTTCCAAATCCAGATCCGAGGCACCTTTGTGAAGCGCTCCGAAGAGGAGGGCGGAAAGCAGGATCCCGATAGGACGATTGCGGGCAAGAAGCGCGACCGCGATCCCGATAAAACCAAACTCCGGCGAGAAACCGAGCTTGAAGCGTCCCGCGTTTCCGAGAACCTCACCGATACCGACGAGCCCAGCAAGCCCACCACCCAGCGCCATTGCGAGGATTCGCTCCCGAGCAGCGCTGATTCCACCGGTCTCGGCGGCGCGCTCACTCTGACCGACGGCCCGGAGCTCAAAACCTTTCACTGTTTTGAAGAGGAATACCCAGATCGCCAGTGCCGCGGCGATCGCCAGCAGCAATGCCGTACTTAACGGCGCATCTCCGAAAAATTCAAAGTGCCGCAAGAGATATCCCGGGCCGACCGCGCTGGTTTCCGGGTTTTGCGAATCAGGATTCTTTAATAGGTAGAGCGTCACCCAGCTGGCCAGCCCCGCTGCGACGAAATTCAGCATGATCGTGTTGATCACCTCGTGGCTTCCTCTTTTCGCGCGCAACCATCCCGGAATAAAGCCCCAGAGCGCCCCTCCAGAAAACGCGGCGAGCACCCCAAGCAACGGCGCTAACGGCCAGGAAACCGATGGAAACATGATCCCGACGGTTGCGGCCGCCAAGGCACCCATGGTGAGCTGGCCTTCGGCTCCGATGTTGAACAGCCCCGCGTGGAAAGGAACCGCGACGGCCAACCCGGTGAAAATCAAGGGCGTCGCATAGAAGAGAGTCATCCCGAAATCATAAGGAGACCCGAAGGCGCTTCTTCCCAAAATCATGAGCACGTTAAACGGGTCTTCTCCAGCCAACATAGTCACGGCCAGCCCCAGGGAGAGCCCGAGCAAAACCGCGATCAGCGGTTGCAATTTTCTGAGAATCGAAAAAAACGCGCTCATGTTGCCGCGCCTCCCGGCTTCACGTCTGAACTTGCGCCGGCCATATGCATGCCGATGGTCTGCTCGTCAGCTCCGCCTCTCGGAAATTCCGCGACTATACGCCCTCCGTAGATGACGAGAATACGATCAGAGAGGGCAAGAATCTCATCCAATTCAGACGAAACAAGGAGCACTCCGGCGCCGGCCGTACGTGCTTCCAGAATTCTTCCATGAATCGCCTCGATGGCACCGACATCGACGCCCCTCGTTGGCTGTGCCGCGATCAGGAATACCGGCTCACGCTCGAATTCGCGGGCGACGATCAGCTTTTGCTGATTACCTCCCGAGAGCGCGCTCGATGCCAGCTTCAGATTCGGCGGTCTGACGTCGTATCTTTTCAGTGCGTTCGCGGCAGCTTCTTTCAATTTTCGATATAGAATGAAGCCTGCTTTCTTGAAAACGTCCCGTCGCTGCTGCCCCAGAAGAAAATTCTCAAGCACAGGGCGTTCAAGAAGAAGCCCTTCCTTGTGCCTGTCTTCAGGGATCACTCCGACGCCCATGGCTTTCACTTCACGCGCCGTACAGGCGTTTTTTGACGCAAGAACCTCGGTCCCCATCAGACGAACGGATCCTCCGCAGTGGCTCCGATAATCTCGCGGGTGCTGCAGGATTTGAAGCAACTCGCTTTGCCCATTGCCTTCGATTCCTGCGATTCCAACGACTTCACCAGCACGAACACTGAAGCTGACGCCGCATAATCGGTGCAAGCCAGACATGGAAACGGATCCTAGACTGAGCCCTTGAACGTCCAGAACCGGCGAACCCACCTTCGGCTCCGGAGGCGGGGTTGCCGTCAAACTCACCTTTCGCCCGACCATCATGGAGGCCAGCTCCTCGGGATTCGTCTTCGCTTTCGTCGTCTGGCCGACAACCTGACCGGCACGAAAGACGGTAATGTCATCCGCGATCTCCATCACTTCTTTCAGTTTGTGCGTGATGATCAGAATCGTCTTTCCTTCCGCAGCGAGTCTCCGGAGGTTGACAAACAACTCAGACGTTTCCTGTGGAGTAAGCACGGCTGTTGGTTCGTCCAGAATAAGAATGGATGCATTTCGATAAAGAAGTTTCAGAATCTCTATGCGCTGTTGCACTCCGACAGACAGATCCTCAATGCGATCTTCCCAGCGAATGCCCTTCAGCCCATACTGCTCGGACAGCTGATTGAGCCTGATTCGAGCTGACTTGCGGTTGATCGGATGCGCCCACCGCGGAAGCGGGAGCTTCCGTCCCGCGGTAAAGCCCTCAAATTCAAGCTCGAGTGGCTCCGCTCCCAGAATCACATTCTCGAGCGCGGAATAGGGCTCGGCCAACATGAAATGCTGATGCACCATTCCAATGCCGTTTGCGATCGCCTGAGCGGTCGTAGCCCATCGCTTGAGTTCCCCCCGAATCAGGATCTCGCCCGAGTCCGGGGCATACATACCGTAGAGCAGCTTCATTGCCGTAGACTTGCCCGCGCCGTTTTCACCGATGACAGCGTGAATGGACCCCGCGTATGCCTTGAGGTCGATGTGATGATTCGCGGCAACCGCACCAAAGCGCTTGCTCAGACCACGCAGCTCAACTGCCGGAACCGCTGCTCCAGGAAGGTTCATTTCTTTTTCTGGTAATAATCCGGAACTTTGATCTTGCCGGCGATGATATCAGCTTTGAGTTTCTCCACCTTTTCGCGAACCGCGGGTGGCAGAAGTTTTTCATTGAACTCATCGACGGCATAATCCACACCGGTGCTCGCAAGACCGAATCGTTTGATGCCTGAGCTGAATTTTCCGCTCTGCGTGTCCTTGCACACATCGTAAACAGCGGTGTCCACACGCTTGAGCATGCTTGTCAGAATGTAGCCGGGCTTGATCCAGTTCTGGTTCGAGTCCACGCCGATCGCCAGCTTCTTTAATTCCTCAGCGGCATCAAACAGTCCTCCATTTGAGGCTCCAGCGGCGGCGAAAATAACGTCCGCTCCGCCACTGTATTGCGCAATCGCAAGCTCCTTGGCTTTCGCAGGGTTATGCCAGGCATCCCCCGTTATCCCGATGAAATTGGATTTCAATTTGATTTTCGGGTTCACCTGTTTGGCTCCGGCGACATAACCCATTTCAAAACGCCGAATCAACGGTATGTCCATTCCTCCGATGAATCCGATTGTGCCGGTCTTGCTGGTCAGCCCCGCAATCGCGCCAACGAGAAAGGATCCCTCATGCTCTTCGAAGATGAGCGAACGCACGTTGGGAAGGTCCACCTCCGCATCCACGATCGCGAACTTCTGCTCGGGAAATTTCGGGGCAACTTTCTTAACCGCATCGGCCTGCGACACCCCGACGGCAATGATCAAATCGAATTTCTTTTGTGCAAATGCGCGAAGAAGCGACTCAAACGCATTATCGTCAGTCGCCTCGACGTATTTCAGCGAAATGCCCAGCTCCTCTTTGGCCTGGGTCACGCCCCTGAACGCGGCGGAGTTGAAGGATTTATCATCTTTGCCTCCTTTATCCAGGACGAGCGCCACTTTCAGCCCAGCTGCAAAGCAGCTGGGAGCGGCGAGCGCAAAAACGAGCGAGCAAGATGCCCCGATCCAACCGAGTCTTCTTAAGATCATTGAAAAACTCTAAACTAAAACGGGAACCGGGACAAATACCGGACAGCCAAAAGCTCTTAGGTACCGCAAAAAGTTCCTAAATTTTAGTAATTTAGATCTATTGACCGGATTCCCACCCATGAGAATAGATTTGACACGTTTGACGCCGAGCGTTATATCATCCCCCGGGATGACCTTATGAAGATGGTATTTTTCGTTCCTCCTCATCAGCGCAGACTTGCGATGCTCGCCGCACAGGCCGACAACGCCCCAGCGCTGATTTATGGGGCAAGCGGAACCGGGAAAAGCGCCATTGCACGATGGATCCATTCAAACGGTCCGCGCGCCGGTGGCGTCCTCCGCGAAACATCAGATGGCACGCAGCTCAATGAACAGATCCCGCTCGCGCAGGGCGGCACATTGGTGCTTCATGAGGTCGGCCGGTTCACCCTTTCGCAGCAGATGATCCTCCTGGAATTTCTGAAAACGAAGTCCATTTCGGCTTCCGGGCGCGACGGCGTCCGAATGATCGTCAATGCGCGGGTTGTCGCCACAACAAGCCAGGCCCTTGAAGGTCGCGCGCAAGGCGGCCTTTTCAACGAAGAACTCCTCCAGAAGCTGAACGTTTTTAGAATTGAAATGCCCCCGCTGGCGAAACGTGCCGAGGAATTCGAGGACATTTCACTCGGGATTCTGGGCGAGCTTTCCCGCGAGTTTCACAAAGAGCACCTTCGCGGTTTCACCGCTGAGGCCTGGGAAGCGCTCCGGGGTTATGACTGGCCTGGCAATATTCGTGAATTGAGAAATGTGCTCAGGCTGGCTGTATCGGCGGCTAATGGCGATCATATTGAGGTTCGCGAGCTCCCTGATTTCGGTCATAACCGTATGGATTTCCGCTCCACTCGCGAACAGTTTGAAAAGGTCTACATCCTCGAACTTCTGCGAACGTTTGACTGGGAGATTGACCGAACCTGCGAAATGAGCCGCATGGACAAAACCACGTTGCTCGAGAAGATCAGGCTTTACGGACTTCGTCCTATTGAAAAGGAAACCCGTCCGGCGCCGGTGTAAAACCGAGTTTCTCCGCCTCTGCGACCTGGGATTTATCGATCAAAAATCCATGGACCGCTCCGGTGGGCGCACCACACATCTGTATGTGCATCATGCCGTCCGTGGATTTCTGAGTTTTCTCCACGCGAATTCCAGCCTTTTTCAGAATCACCTCTGAGCTTTTAATTTCTATGCCGGACTCAAATCCGCACTGCTTGGAACCATCCGGTATCATGACCCAGGCGCGTTCAGCAGATGAGGATGAGGCGGCCTTTCCCGAAAACCCCAATGCGTTTCCGCAAAAAAAGGTGCCGATCAGAATGAGTTGGAGCGCGGATTTAATCATCGTGCGATCATCATATTCGAGCTCGAAAGGAGTATCCAGACCTATGTCGATCGCAGGCTGGCTTTGCGAGAGTGAGGCGAACATTTTCACCACGCCGATCATGTCCCTGATCCGGCGTAAATGCCGAATGAACCCAGGTCATAAAGCCCATGATTTTTACGTTCTCCGCTCGCGGGATTGGTGCAACATCATTCCGGTCACCGTTGACGGGAATGTGGTCTTCGTGCGCCAGTACCGGGTGGGCGTTGATGAGTTCACACTGGAGATTCCGGGAGGCGTCTGGGACACTTCCGATCCCGACGCTCGCACGGCCGCCATTCGCGAAATGACGGAGGAAACGGGGTATGTCCCGATCCCCGGCGCCCGATCCGAGGACCTGGGCTGGTCCTACTCCAACCCCGCGATCCTCGACAACAAGGTGCACACGTTCATTGTCGGCCCGGTCGTGAAGCATAAGGCCCAGCAACTTGATTCATCTGAAGCAATCGGTGTCGAGGAGGTTCCCATCAAAGACATTCCTGAGCTGATGCGGAGTGGAAAAATCCGGCACGCCTTGATGTTGAATACGTTCCTGTTCCTGGCGCTCAGAAATGAGCGCTGTTCAGACGCGCTCGTGAATGAGCTTCAAACCTTCCTCACGGGTGAGATGCCGGAGAAGCTGTAAGCGGAAACGGGAATCAAAGCGTCCATTCGCGTGCGCCTTGCAGCAATGCGCGCAGGCCAGAACTCCGAGCTCCCGCTTGGCCGGAAACTCCTTCTGACAACAGGAACAACCGTAAACGTAGCGAAAGGGACGCAGCCGAGGAACCGGGTTGTAACGGCTCACGCCCATCTCGCGCATCTTTTTCAGAAAATCGCCCGTGTGTCCGAAGGGTTTTCGTCTGACCCAGAGCCAATAATGGATCATTTCATGCGCCATCGTGTCGAGAATCAGCTCATGCGCCCGCTCTTCCCGCTGCAAATAGGTCGCGATTTCAATCACTGGCGGCAGCTCTTTCCAGAACTTTCGGCTGCCGGGAATGAAACGGCCGGCGCTCGAGCGGAGGCGTGAATTCCACCGCAGTACGGGTGCTTCGAGAAACCCATCAAAATGGGTCTGGTTCACCTGCTCAAAATACTGCTGCAGGTCGAATAGGGTGCCGGACATGGCGCAAAGATGCGTCAGATTCGCGATTGTGTCAACGGAGCGAAAAAGCAAATGACGCGGCCAGCGAACGGCTTCTGTGCTAATAGAGGTAATTGAATGAGCTCGAAGGATTGGGAGCAGAAAGTCGCGGAAGCCCTCGATTGGAATCGTTTCCTGGAACTCGCGGAACGCGAAGGACGAAGCGAACCCGGACGGGCGCTCGTTCGCTCGCTTTCGGAACCCTCAAACTGGGCATCGAATTGCGCGGCCGCCAATCTTCGGCAACAGGAGACCCAGGAAGTCACCCCCTTGCTTGTGCGCGACTCCCTGTGGGGACCACTGGATGGCCTTGCTGATCCGGAAGACGTCCTGGAACGCCTGCAAAAAGGGGCCGTACTTGAGGTCAGCGAACTCGCGTTCCTGAGAAAGTGGCTTTTTGTAACCGAAGCCTGGACTCAGATGCCACGCGACGAAATCTCGGGTGAACACCTGAAGAAATCGATTCAAGCGCTCAGCGATCCTTTTGATATTCTCCGAGTGCTTGACCGGGTCCTGACCCCAGAGGGCGACCTTTCAGAACGGGCATCGCCCAAACTCGGAACACTGCACCATGAAATCCGGGGATTGCGTCGCGAGATCGATTCGCTTCTCGATCGAATATTGAAAACTCTCTCAGCAAAGGGATTGCTTCAGGAAAGCTTCACGGACGTGCGCGACGGGCGATATGTCATTCCCGTGAGAATGTCGGCGCAAAACGAGGTTAACGGCATCATTTATGGCGCTTCCGCCAGCCGCCAGACCGTTTTCGTGGAACCCGCGGAAGTATCGCCTCTCAACAACCGCTTACGCCAGCGGCAGAACGACCTGCTTCAGGAGGTATTCCGAATCCTCAGTGAGACGTCGGATCGGCTGCGTCCCTATGCCCCAGAAATCCGAACGAACGTGCAGGTTCTTGCACACTGGGACGCGGTTCATGCGCGCGCCCGGGCCGGACTGCATTATGCTGGAAAACCGCTCCACGTAACCGAGGATCGCCAGATCTTCCTTCGTCAAACGGCCCACCCCCTGCTCTGGCATTCACTTCCACCCGAACAGATCATCCGAAACGACATAGGTTTCGGCGATCCCGTCAAAACGCTTTTGATAACAGGACCGAACACAGGAGGAAAAACCGTTCTCCTGAAAACGCTCGGACTCGCCGGGATCTGTGCGAGGACCGGCTTTCCATTCCCCGCAACAGAGCGACCCTCGTTGCCTTTTTTCGATTCGTTCTTTGCGGACGTGGGCGATGCACAATCCATTGAAGAGCACATCTCGAGCTTCTCAGGTCACATTCTGCGCTTCAAGGAGATCATCGAGCGGGTGACGGACCAAAGTCTGGTCCTCCTCGATGAGCTGAATACCGCAACGGACCCCGAAGAGGGCGCGGCGCTCGGACGCGCATTTCTCGAAACAGTGATGAATCGCGGGGCGGTCATCGTCTCAACGACGCACGATCCGAGGTTGAAGGCCGCCTCCGTTTCGGACGAGAGGATTCTCAGCGCCAGCATGGAATTCGATGAAGGCTCCCGGCTTCCGACGTTCAGACTTGTTCCTGGCACGCCCGGGCGTTCACGGGCGCTGGAAACGGCCGAGCGCCTCGGCATCCCTCTTTCAGTTCTTGAACTCGCGCGTCAGTACCTGTCGCGCGAACATCTCGAATTTGAAAATCTTCTGACGAAACTCGAGCATGACGTGCACGAGGCCGATCACGCGCGAAGGCAAGCCGTTCACTTCCGGAATGAGGCGGAAAAACTGAAGAAGGAATGGACGGAGAAGACCCAGACCGCGGTTGAAGAAATGCTTGATCGCGCCAGACATCGTCTCAAGCGCACTCTCGAACAAGCTCAGGATGAAGTCCGTTCGGCTGTCCGGAGAGTGACCGAGGTGAAGACACGCCGTGAGGTGGATCGGGTTCGGACGGAACTGGATTCCGCAGCGAACATCACTGCCTCCCGTCTGGAATCAGCATTGCGCGAAGAGGCTCCTGAAATCGCGTCAGCCCTGGAGCAAGCAAGGACTACGGGGCCGATGGAATCTGTCGAACGGGAATTCGCGGTCGGCACGACAGTGCGGGTTCCGAAATGGAAGACAACCGGAACTATTCTGGAAATCTCCGGTCAAAAAGCCAAAGTGGCGATGGGAAGCCTTCAGGTCCAGATGGCAGTCGCGGAACTTGAACCGCTTTTGAAATCAGAGTTGGCGCAGCTGTCCGCATCGAGACCGAAACGCGGGGTATCGCCGGACTCCCGCCCACCAGCGCCTCCCTCTCAGATTGATTTGCGCGGGATGCGCCTGGACGATGCGATGAGGGAGCTTGAGATTTATCTCGACGTAGCTTACCGATCCGGCGGCCCCGCGGAAGTCACCATTGTCCACGGCCTCGGAACAGGAGCGCTCCGCGAGGGCACCAGAAAGCTGCTGGGGAATCTTCCTTATATATTGAAGTTTCGCGACGGCGGGGTCGGAGCAGGCGGCGCCGGCGCCACGATCGTTGAGTTCGATCGAGACTGATCCTCACAAGAGTTTAAAATTTGATGTCGTAAACGAACCGGATGGACT
>Ga0154382_107_pt1 | contig 33347 bp, 31 predicted proteins | sample RifGroB1_FD_105626 | JGI IMG/M metagenome (GOLD analysis project Ga0154382, IMG submission 105626) | Bdellovibrionales bacterium GWB1_55_8 | reverse complement strand
TAGTCTACTCGATTCAGGAAGTCTGCCAGGCCGAAGAGGTTCCGGAGCCGACGATCGTCTCGGAAACGGGGCGCGGACTTGTGGCGCATCACTCGGTGCTGATCACGAACCTATTCGGTACCATCGAGGTGGGCGCGACCCCGATTGCGATGGACGTAAGCCCTGATGAAGACGACGTCGTGAAGGAGATGCGCTATCTTCTTCAGAATCTGACGTCCAAGAATATTCTTGAGCATTTCCATGATGCCGTTCAGCGGAAAGAGGAGGCGCTCAGCATGTTCAAGCTCGGCTTTCTCTCGCTTGAGGACCGGGCGCGCGTGGAGCATCTGTTCTGGCAGATCTGCAAGGTCATTCATAAAAATTCGGCCGGACTGAAGTATGTTCCTGAAGAAGTCGAAGCCCTGAAGAAGCACCTTGCTGATCAGTATCTATCCAACTTCTCAGTGTTCCAGTCGATGCCCGACCATTGGGCCATTCAGCAGCTCTTTCCGATCGTGCCGATTCACCGGCATGATGAGGAACCCAGCCGCGATGCGACCATCGTCGATATCACCTGTGATTCTGACGGGAAGGTGAGCAAGTTCATCGATCTGAGGGATATCCGGGACACGCTTCCTCTTCATCCGCTCAAAGAAAATGAGCCGTACTACATGGGCGTTTTCCTGATGGGCGCTTACCAGGACGTCATGGGCGATCTGCATAATCTTTTTGGACGCGTGAACGAAGTGCACGTGTTCCTGGATGAATCGGAACCCGGCGGCTATTACATCGAGGAAGTCATCAAGGGCGATACGATTGCGGGCGTTCTGGCGTTGAACCAGTACAGCGCGACGGATCTGGAAAAGGGCGTCAAGGCGCAGATCGATTCGAAGGTTCGCGAAGGCGTGATCAAACCCAAGGAAGGCGTCGATCTGCAGAATTTTTACGAGAACGTTCTCTACGGCTACACTTACGTGGATTACGAAAAAACCTCGCCGCAGATGCAATCTCTCACGGGGACCCGTCAGGATTCTTCGGATGAATTAAACGCGAACTGAGTCCTGCCCCGCGATGTGCTCGAGGCAGGACTCAAGTTCGTAATGGCTGAAATCAGCAGGTCGTTGCAAGTCCGAGCGTCGAGAAGACCAGGCCAATCGACGTGAAAATGATGCCGAGCAAGGGCAGGGCTGCATCCTCGTTATAGCTTTCAACGGTCACGCGCTGGCCGTCTTCATAATAAGAATAGCTGTAATCGTCTTTTGTCATGTGGTCGTACGCGATAATCGAACCCACCAGGCCAGCTGTTAACAGAACAGTTGCGATGCCGTTCAATGCGCAGTTGGAGAACTGGGCACCTTCGGTTCTTCCCAATGCTGAGACGAGCGCCTGTGAAATGGCCGCCTGGGGATTGCCTTTATTCTGGGCAAGCTCGGACGCGACAGCGTCCTGGATGGATTGGCGGAAGGCTTCGGCGCGATCGGGGGTCATGATTCCCGTCTGCACCAGGGCATCGGCCAGTCGTTCCTCGCGTCCTTCGGCGGGCGCCGTCTGGTTGTAGTTGACCATTGCTTCGCCGAGTTCCGCCTTCAGTTCGCGGTTCGACATTTTCTTTCCTGAGATCATCAGGGATTCGATCAGAAGGGTCATCTCTGGCGTTTGCGCCGGAGCTCCTGCCGCGTTCGCATGAAGAACCGGCATCGAGGTTCCGATCATCGTGGAAATCATCGTAAGGGCAACGGCCTGTTTCAAATTTCCGACATTCAACATTTTCAAAGCTCCTTGAATTTTCTTGGCTCCCAGCCAAAGCCGGGTGCTCGGGGGTTTCGTGGCGGATAGGTTTCTATGTCGGCGACGGTTTTTTTACAAGTAAAAAGTTGATAGAATTAGTTTGTTATCGATGAGGTCATAAATTATTGAAATTAAGGGTTTTAATTGTCTACTAATCAAAGAAGTGGAGTGTGAGTGTGGTTCTTTCTGGACAAGAATGGACAGGCATTGTAAATCACCTGCTGTCGGAGAGTCATCAATGTTGTCAAAGTGGATCAGGACTCTTTTTCTCATAGCCGTGTGTGCCCAAGTTCCCGTCGCCATCGGAAACGACGGGGATGCTTTTGATGCGAAGCCGGCCAAGCCCACTCTTGTCGAGTTGATCGAAAAAGCCAAGGGCAAGCCAGCTGCGATCGTATCCACGCTGCAGGAATGGAAGCCGAGGGATCGGTTTCGCAACTCAGAAGAGACTTACCAGGTTCGATTGTTCGAACCCTCGGAATTCGCGGCGCTGCTGAAGCTGGAGCGCCCGCAGGAACTGGAGAATGAGCACTTTGCCGTGGTTGAAAACAGCGGTGAGGAAGTGCTGCCGGTCGACGATTTCGATGGGGCCAACGTTCTCTTTCATCTGATGCGCGCCCGCGCCTACTTTCTGCAGCTGGCGAATGGCCGAGGCGATGAAAATCCCGCGCTCGATCGCAAGATCGTCGTTCGGGTTCGGGTCAATCACGCTTACAATCTCGCGACTCATTTCGCCGAGATCGAGGATTACAATAACGCCCGCTACATACCCCGTCATTTCGCCGGACAATGGGAACGAGAACTCTGGTTTCACGAGCGCAAGGCGCTTTTGCAGAAAATGAACTGGTTCGGCCTGACCACGGTGGCCGGGCATTCGATCATCAGTCAGGATTGGATGTCGGCGGCGTTACTCACTCCTTTGCAGCTGATGGAGCGATTCAATGCCGGGCTGGACGGCGCTAAAACGCCCGACGTGATTTATCATGAGGCTTTTCACTGGGCCACCGATGCCGACGGACATTTTCCCATGACTTCCGAAGGCCACCCGGTTGCTGAGGACTACGCTAATTATTTCGCAAGCTCTCTCAATGGCCGCCCGATGCTCGCTGAAATTGAGGAGTTCACCAGCCGGTTTTACAAACGCAGTTTCCGGAAGATCAAGGCCATCAAGGACACTTCGGATCTGAAATACAATGCGACCACTTTCGTGCCCGCTCTGTTCTGGGAAATCCGGCGAATTCTCGGCCAGGCGCGTGCGGATCAGCTGATCTGGAATTCCATGCGCTGGCTGCGCGGATCATTCCGGCATACGCAGGTCCTGGACTCCGTGATGGCTGCTGCTATTGATGATCGTGATCTGGGCTCCGAGGATGTGAGGCGTGTTCGAGAGCTGTTCGAAAAACACGCGACCAGCTTCGAGAAGTTGGAGCGTAAGTTCAACGCGTCCCTTACGAAACCTGCTCAGGTTTCGGGCGAGGCCGCGGGACCCCTCAGTGCCGCAAAGGAAGTGGGCGGCTTCAAAGAGGGATTGCTGAAAACCGGAAAAACTCTTGGCCACCTCGCAATCGACGGTGTCGAATGGGTGGGGCACATAGGAACAGGATTATCCGCTGTTTTGCAGACTCCGACGGCGTTTGGCGCGGATCTGGTGACGGGTCTTTTGTTTGGATCGGGTGTGATCTCGGACCAGGAGGATCATGCGGGATTGCAGATCACCGGGGCAGTCAGCGGATTGTCGCTGACGACGGCGATCATCTCGACTCTGAACGCAGGCGCGATGGCGGTTCTTTACCCGGTCAATATGTCAGGCCTGGGAGCTTCCCTCGTGACAGGTCTGGTTTGCCGGAACGCCGATTCGAAAGGCAGTACGGAAAAGGACCAGTACTGTTCCAGAAGCAGCAAGGTCACTTCTGTGATCATAGGCGGAGCGGCTTCGGCCGGAGCGAAAATCGGCGTCAAGATTCATGACGGAATCCTGACGGTCGCAAAATGGTTCAGGAACCTCGTGTTGCCTAAAAAATAGAACTTCTTGTGCTCCTTGTGAACTCCAGTGACAATGGTTTTCCTAGGGAGAATAAGAATATGGTTTCATCACGGAAATGGATTTCGGTATTGGCGCTCGGTCTGACAATGGCTCTGACATCGGCTTGTGGCTCGTCGGGCCAGGCCAAGGTCGCGTTCAAGAACACCTTGGTTGATCTGGGCACGATGAGAACGAACGCTTTGACGGAGAATACCGGTACGGTGACCCCGACCGAGTTCCAGATGAAGCTGATTGCGGTGTATCTTGCCGAGGATATCGATCCTGTGACGCAGAACAATGTTGGCGGCACGGAAATGATTTACCTGAACCCCGCCTGCAACGAGGACATATCGAACTGTGACTTGAGCGGCGCGACGTACGCACCGACCTATTTTGATTTCAGTGGCAGTTCCGCAACGGTGAACGCCGCGATCAATGCTCAGGCGCGTTCAGTCGCGGCGGGCAGCTACAAATACGTTCGAATCGAGTTCTGCAAATATAATCCTGAGAACGCGGCTGGCGTGAAATTCAAGACCGCCGACATGAGCGAGGCCAAGGAATTCAAGCACACGAATTGTGGCGTCACCAGCGCGGAAGCGGTTCCGCCGATCACCGTGGAAGAAGGCAAGACCGTCACGATTTCGCTCGCGTATGATCTCGACAAGAGCGTTTTCGAGTCGACGTCCGCGCCAGCCTATGATTATTGCGGACCAGTGGCTGCTGGATCGCACTGCTTCTCGATTCCGCAGTTCACGCCAAGCGCAATCATCGAGTAGGGATTTTCGATTAAAGCAAAAAGAAAAGCCGCTGCCTGGGTTCAGGCAGCGGCTTTTTCCGTTTTGATATCGCTGGTCGCGTCCAGCGGAAGCTCCATCGTGAACTGGGTCCCGACGCCAGGCGTGCTTTTGACACCGATCTTCCCGTGGTGCGCTTCAACAATCTGGCGGGTGATGTAGAGCCCGAGACCGAGGCCGCCGAAGACGCGCGATGAAAAGGCGGTTTCAAACTTTCTAAACAGCCGCGTCTGCTGTTCTTTCGGTATCCCGATGCCCTCGTCCTCCACTGTGATCGTTGCATACCCGTGCTCGGTCCTGGAGCGGACCGTGATGGGCTTTCCTCTTCCGTAGCGGATCGCATTGGTGATCAGATTCGTGATCACCTGCTCAATTCTGATGCGGTCCCAGAGCCCTGGTTCCGTGTCCTTGAGATCCAGATTGACCACGCCTCCGGATTCCATGATCTGGTACCGAAATCTTTCAACCATCTCGCTGATGAGTTCGGAGATCCGGATTTTTTCATATTTCAGAATGAAACGACCGGAGGTGATGCGGGTCACTTCGAGCATTCCATCGATCAGCCGGGTCAGGCGCACCAGTTCCCGATCGGCGATGTTCACCAATTTTTGAAGCCGCTCTTTCGGATAGGTGGTGAGGAGATCCTCATTCACGAGGAGTTTGATGAGGTGAAGCTCGTTTTTCAGCGGGGTGATCGGTGTTCTGAGCTCATGAGATGCGATGGACAGGAATTCGTCACGCACATGGATCGCCTGTTGTGCTTCCCGATAGAGACGGGCGTTTTCGAAAGCCTGCGTGACGTGTGCTTCCACCAGTCGGAGGAATGGCATGTCCTCCTGTGACGGCAGCTGTTCAAAAAATGAAAAACTCGTAGCGTATCTTCTGAGTAGCAGCGCTCCCTGGAGTTCCGTCGTTTCTTTCATGAAGACGGGTAGCACCAGTACGGCCATGCCCGAGGGATCCGAGCTCTTATCCTTGTCGGCAAATTGGCTTTCCAGATAGTCGAGCAAGGGGGCGATCTGCGGCAGCCGTCGTCTGACGTCCATCGCCGTCCCGATGACGGCACCCAGGGGAATCGTCCGGATGCGTACGGAGCTGTCGAGCTGGGGCATGAGCGCACCCCGGCGCGATTCGCGTCCTTGAACCGCCCTGGCTACTGACGGCGTGATTGCTCCCTCTTTTATCCGGAAGGCGACGGCCTGCTCATAGGGAAAAACCGAAAAGAGCGCGTCTATTCCCAGCGAGAAGATCTGAGCGGAGTCCTCCGTGCGCCGTGCTGCAAGCGAGAACTTGTTCAAAACCTCCACGCGCTGAAGCTGGCGATCCAAGCGTTCCTGTGAAAGCGAAAGGCGGCGCTCCGCTTTCACAAGCTGTTTGACCTGCTCGTTGAGGATCTGGTTTTCCTCTTTCAGCGTCGCAATCTGTTTTTTAAATCGTTTGGAGGCAAACATTTCCATGGCGTGCGGCGTCCCCTCATCATCACGTTGAATCCAGATAAAGTGCGCAAAGCACCGTGCTGTAGTTATGAAACAAGGTTCTTCCATCATCGAGCGCGGCAATCTCACCGTACGTATTGAAACCGAACCAGGGAACCTCCTGCCCGAACAACTGCTGGAGCGGCTGAATGACTGCATCCGCGGAGCAGGCGCCGAAGAGCAGGCGTGCCCGGCAGCAACAATCGAAATGAAGGAGCAGAGCCGGTTTTTTTCCGGGGTGGCGGGCCAGGATCGTGCGGCCAGTGGAGAGTGCCTGGGAAACCGCGCGCTCCGCGCTGCGCAACGCCATGCGCACTTTCGTTCCTTTGACGATATTGCCAGGGAAAAACAATGCGCCTGTACTGTGGTCCACCTGAAGTGGGCATCGGATAATGTATTTACCGTAGGCTGGATCGGGTTCCGGGAGAATCTCCGCAAGGCAGATGTAGCAGACATGGGCCATGCTGAGCAGTTCAGGTTCTTTCTCCTGCGGGTCCAGGTACTGCTTGTACACCGACCAGGCGGGGTGTCCGTCGATTTCGTAAATCCACCCACCCTCCGCACGGGTCACGGTTTGTTCGAGACCGATGGGTTCGCAGCTGTGGCTGACCTTCACCTCGGCACTGACGCTGCCGCTGATCAGAACAGCTGAGACCGTGTCCGATTCCGCGCGTCCGTCATGATATTGCCAGGTGCGATTCAGCTTCAGTAACTCGCCTGATGTTCCACCGGCGATTTTCACGGAGCGAGGGAGTGTTGCCTCGATTCGCGCGACCAGTTCCGTCACATTTCCGGTGAGACCGTCCGGAAACAAAAGGAGTAACCTGGCATCGCGAGGGGCCGACTCGCGGATCTTCCGGCTGAGCTCTTCGGCACAAATCCGGGCGTGCGCACCAAACCCGCGTGCCTGAAAAGTCTGATAGTGAGCAGCATGCGAAAGCGCGAGCACGGCAACCGCATGGCTGCTTTCGTCCGATCCTGCCTGAGTGATCACCCCGGACGTCGAGCAGCCTGAAAGAGGCACTTGACCGGCTATCTCAAAAATGCCGTCAAGCAGCTCCTGCTGGTTGTAGCCGGCCGTTCCGAAAACGAGAAGAAGGCCGGGCTGTTGTCCCGAAAGAGATTGGATAGCCTGAAGCGCCGCTTCTCTTCCCGCGTCGTGGGCGTCGTGACTTGTGCTCTTTCCGGTTCCAACGAAAGGCATCTTCGCGAAAATTGCAACTATTTGACCAATTGCGCCGAGCCGCTCGGTAAATGCAAATCGTTAAGACTTTGCTCGGATCCGGAAATTCCGTTTCGTATTTCGAGCGTTCTGCCGAAAATGAGGTGAATTGATCAACGAGGAGGCGTTTGTTTATGTCCGGGAATTTCACTATTGGAAAGAAAATCGCGGTCGGACTGGGCAGCGTTCTGGTCGTGTTCGCCATTGTAGCGGGAATATCGTTTTTTGGAATCTCACGATTGGTCACCGAGGCCGGTCTGGTGATTTCCGGAAACTCCCTTAAAGGCGAGATGCTGCAAAGGGAGGTCGACCACCTCAACTGGGCGGGAAAAGTCAGCGCTTTCCTCATGGACCACAAGGCAACTGAACTTGCGATCGAGCTGAACCCGAAGAACTGCGGTTTCGGAAAATGGTATTACGGGGAAGGCAGGGCTACTGCGGAGCGATTGGTGCCGGAAATCCGGTCGCAGCTGCAGGAAATAGAGGGGGCGCACAATGCGCTTCATGCCTCGGCCGCGAGGATTCGCGATCAGAAGAGTTCTGGAAACCAGATCTACATGGCGGAAACCACGCCCAATCTGATTACGGTGCAGCGGTTGCTCCGTGAGATCACCAAAGTGGTCGGAAGCAAGATCATGACCGACGAGCAGATGCTCGGCTCCGCGCGGTCCTCGCGTTCCCTGATCCTCTGGCTTGCTATCGGTGGAATTCTCTTCGGCACTGTTTTCGGCGGAGTCCTGACTCGAAGTGTGATCAGGCTTTTGACGGAAGTCATCGGATCCCTGGGGCGGGGCGCGAACGAAGTTTCGAGCTTTTCGGTTCAGGTGTCAGCGTCGAGCGAGCAGATTGCCACGGGGGCAAGCGAGCAGGCGGCAAGCATTACCGAAATTTCGGCCACGCTGGAAGAGCTCGCGGCGAGCTCCAAATTGAATTCTGAAAATGCCAACAAGGCAAAGGAATTTGCGGGCCAGACCCGTGAGTCCGCCGATCGTGCGAAAGAGGCAATGGGCACGATGGCAACCGTGACGCGCGCGATTCAAGGTTCTTCCGAGCAGACGGCGGCGATCGTGGACACCATCAATGAGATCGCGTTTCAAACCAATCTTCTGGCTCTGAATGCCGCCGTTGAGGCGGCTCGTGCCGGGGACGCGGGCCGTGGTTTCGCGGTCGTGGCGGAGGAAGTTCGGAATCTGGCGCTGCGGAGTGCGGAAGCCGCAAAGAGCACCACAGACCTGATTGAGGTCGCTCGTAAAAATGCAAAACAAGGCGTGGATGTCGCAGAGGAGATCAGCGAGGTGCTCGCGGGGATTATTTCGCGGATACGCGAGGTGACCGACCTCATTGTCGGGGTGGCGGAAGCCAGCACGCAACAGACTTCCGGAATCGGACAGATCGCCGCAGCGGTGACCCAGGTTGAGCAGGCGGTTCAAACGAATGCGGCGGGTTCCGAGGAACTCTCGTCGATCTCCGTCAGCCTCCGCGATCAGATCGAGGATCTGAACTCATCCATTCGCAAATTATCTGAAATGTCCGGTGTCGTTGTCGCTCAACACGAGGGGCGCAATACCCATTTCGAGGAGCGCGCTGCTGTTGCACTTGCTTGAGTGAATGAGTTGGTTGCGGCGCAATAAGCGCAATAAAATACTCAGCTTTCGTTCAGGTAAAAGACGTACTCTGCTATCCCAGGGCGCTGGTCGAAGTCGTTTGTCTCCTCTGATTCCGCGAAAAAGCGGACTACCTGTGTCTTCTTGTCCGGTGCCCTGGCGCGGAGCTTCTGGACAGTGCCCTGTCCGAAATCCGCATGAATGCTTCCTACGACAAGAAATTTGAGCGTCGCCGTATCTTCCAGAAGTCGATAGGCAATGACGTCATCTGTGAGGCACTGAGCCGCGAACAGGTTCCGAACCGATCCTGATTTCGTATGGCTATGACTTTGCTCTTCCAGTGCGCTTTCAAAGCGTTCGAAATACCGCTCGTCGCACATCTGGAATCCGGGTGGAATGATGTTCCGGTCCGCGGCGCTTATCCCGCTTTTCACGACGGGGGCTTTGTATTTCCGGGGAAGGTTCACACCCATGAGTTCGCCACCGAGGTCCCTCGTCGCTTCCAGAATAGGAATGTAGGTGTCTGCCTGGTCATTCCCCAGGGCGCGCAGAAGTTCCGGCTTTGTGATCCGATCCTCCCGAAAAGCGGAGAAATGCGCCTCTATCCCTCTTTTGTCCGTGTAGTTCAGAAACTCCCAGGCTGTGGTGAAACCAACGTCCAAGCCTTTCGATTTGCGTGCACGGATGACTGTTCGGATAACCTCGGCTTCGGCCCTTTGGACGTCCGCGGAATGGTGTTTCTCGGCCAGAACGACAATGTCCGCATCTGAGAGCGCGTTGCCGAGTTGGTCGATCGATACCGCGTTGCCCGCCGTGTCGATTATTCGAGGGTCCTGACCCAAGTCGCCAGCCGGCGAGGTCGTGGTCAGGAGCGCGAGCATGCATACGACCATGAACTTCAGTTTCATGGTTTATGTCGGACTCAAGGCCCGTGCCGAAACTCAGTACAGGTGACAAGCCACCTGGCTCGCACCCACCGGCCGCATTTGTGGTGTGACCGTCTGGCATGCGGCCACTGCTTTCGGGCAGCGCCCTGCAAAACGGCAGCCGGGTTTCAGGTTCACAGGTGAGGGAACCTCACCTTTCAGCACCACGTGCTCTCGTGACTGTTCGTGAATGGGATCGGGCTCCGGATTCGACGCCACGAGCGACTGCGTGTACGGATGCAGCGGTCGGAAATAGACGTCATTCGATGGGCCGAGTTCCACGAGCGACCCGAGGTACATGACCGCCATTCTGTCCGATACATAGCGGACCATGGAGAGGTCATGCGCGATGAAGAGAACGGTCAGTCCCATGCTGTCTTTCAGTTCCTCGAGAAGATTCACGACCTGCGCCTGCACGGATACATCGAGGGCTGAAATGGGTTCATCGCAGATCACGACCTTGGGCTGAAGCGCGAGAGCGCGGGCTATCCCGATGCGCTGGCGCTGCCCGCCTGAAAACTCGTGCGGGTAGCGCGACATGTGCTCCGGGTCCAGTCCCACACGTCGAAGCCAGTTTCCGACGTTTGCCACCATGTTGTGATTCGTCCAGAGACCGTGGAGCAGAGGTCCTTCCGCAATGATCTCACGAACCGTCATCCTGGGATTCAAGGAAGAGTAGGGATCCTGAAAAATCATCTGAATTTCGCGCGAGAGCCTGCGGAAATCCTTCGCACCATAGCGCGAAGGAAGCTTCTCCCCTTTATAGAAGACTTCTCCTGACGTCTTCTCGTAAAGGCCAACGATCGTGCGCCCGAGCGTGGACTTTCCACAGCCGGACTCGCCGACAAGGCCGACGACCTCGTTTTGATGCAAGCTGAGGTTCACTCCATCGACCGCGTGAAGTGTTTTGCCTTTATCGATCGTAAAATGTCTTTTGAGGCCTTTGATTTCAATCAGCGGCTGATTCATTGCGTGATTCATTTTTGAATCTCCCATTCCTGGCCCATGCGGTTTGAGCGGAAAACCTCGGTGGAACTTGTGGCGAATTTGTGGTGAATCCAGCACCTGCTGAGGTGATCCTCCTGGACGTCCCAAAGCGGAGGGTTTCTGGCGGCACAGACCTTCATGGCATGCGGACAACGGTCAAAATAGGCGCATCCTTTGGGAGGGTCGAACAGATCGGGAGGGGAGCCTTCAATCGGCTTCAGCATTTTGCTTTGCGCTTCGTCATTCTGAGGCATCGCTGACCGGAGTCCGACCGTATAGGGATGGGCCGAGCGGTGGAAAATCTGTTGGACGCCGCCGTACTCCACGATCTGTCCGGCGTACATGACCGCGACATCATCAGCCATTCGGGCCACCACGCCCAGATCATGGGTGATCAGGATCATCGACATCCGGCGATCGCGCTGGATGGTCTTGAGGAGATCGAGGATCTGAGCCTGAATCGTGACATCGAGCGCGGTGGTGGGCTCGTCTGCGATCAGAATCTCCGGATTGCAGGCGATGCTCATGGCAATCATCACCCGCTGGCGCATGCCTCCCGAAAACTGGAAGGGATATTGATCGACCCGCGTCCGGGCCTCGGGAATCTGTACCTGCTCGAGCAATTCGATCGCACGTTTCCTGGCTTCAGCGTCACTCACACCATCATGGACGCGGATGGTCTCCGTGATCTGTCGTCCCAAGGTCATGGTCGGATTCAGCGACGTCATCGGGTCCTGAAAAATCATCCCGATCTGCTTGCCACGGACCTGATTCGCCTCCTTGGGAGAGAGCCCCAGGATTTCCCTCCCATTCAGACGAACGGAGCCCGAGGTGATTCGTCCGGGAGGACTCGGAATCAATCCCATGAGCGACTGAACGGTGACGGATTTTCCGCACCCTGATTCGCCGACGATGGCGAGCGTCTTGCCCTTCGCGAGAGCGAAGTGCACTCCGCGAACGGCTTGTACCGTTCCGCCATATGTGTCGAACTCGACTTTCAGATCGCGGACCTCAAGAATCGGTTTATCTGTGGAATTCATTGTACGGACCTCATTTTCGGATCAAGTGCGTCTCTCAGGCCGTCTCCCAGGAGGTTGAAGGCCAAAACCGCCATGCTGATGAAAAGAGCCGGAAACAGGAACTCATGCGGATGGGTCAGGAAAGTCTGAATGCCATCGTTACACATGCTTCCCCAGGAAGGCGTGGGCGGAGCCACGCCCATCCCGATGAACGAGAGGAAAGCCTCCGTGAAAATGGCGCTCGGGATGGCAAAGGTGAGCGAGACCAGGATCACACCCATCGTGTTGGGGAGCAGATGCCGGAGAAGAAGGTAAACCCAGCTGGCACCCAGAAGGCGCGAAGCCTGGACGAATTCAGAGTCTCGTAGCTGAAGGACCTGTCCCCGCACCAATCGAGCCGACCCTGTCCACGATAGGATGACCATGGCGAGCAACATCGCGGAAATCCCGCTTTCTCCCGCGCCGGCGCCGAAAGCCACTTTGAAGAGAATCATGAAAAGCAGGAATGGAAGTGCCAGGACAAAGTCCGTCATGCGCATCAGCCAGTGGTCGACTTTTCCTCCAGCGAATCCGGAGACACCTCCGATCAGGATGCCGATCATCATCGCAAGGAGCGGAGCCACGAAGCCGATGAACAGCGAGACCCGGGCTCCCTCCATCAGGCGGGCCAGGAGATCGCGACCCAGGTAGTCTGTTCCAAGCGGGTGCGCGGGAAGCGTCATGCGTGTGCCAGGTTCCGCGTCGGGCGTCAGCTTGCGGGCATCCGCGACCCTGATGGCCGGCGCAAGCGTCGTTTCAATCGCGGAGAAGCCCGCGGATTCCGCGCCGTTTTTAGCGGTCACGGCATAATGATAACGGCGTGCCTCCAGGTTGAAGCGATCTTCATAGCTCAGGCGGTTTCCGCCTTCGATCTCCGCGATAGGAACGCCGAGATAATCTTCGCCAGGAGGTCCTTCCTCGGACCGGTACACCACATAACCTGAAGCGCCTTCACTCGGAGACCATTGAAGGCGGACGGATTGCGTCGTCGGGTTGCCGGTGATTTGAAGAAGACCGGGAGCCTTGAGTGTTGCGGCTGCGTCGAGCTGTGGAGTCGCAGGGACTTCGGAGGAAACCAGCTCCTGGAAAGGCTCCGGCTCGCCGAGCACCAGAACCGATTTTGCGAATGTCGGAGGTTCTGAGATTCTGGTGAGGTCCTGAAACGCGGGGTCCAGCCGCCACGCGAGAGGACCCGCGAGCGTGAACACGGTGAGCCCGGCGATGATTCCGAGCGAGGTGATTGCCTGGCGATTTCGCTGAAGCCTGAGCCAGGCGTCCTTCCAGTAGGAGAGCGAGGGACGCGAAATTTTCTGTTTGCTTACTTCGCGGGAAGCCTGGAAAAAATCCTGAAGAGTGAGATCCTGGATCAGGGGGTCCACTTCCATGGTTTTCTGGAATCTGGAATTCGTTTCTGAATGGGCGGTGGTGGATTTCAACATTTATGCACTCCTCGCGGAAACTTTGATTCGTGGGTCAATCAGTCCGTAAGCGATGTCGACCGTGATCACCATGAACACCAGGAACGCGCCGTAGAAGACGGTCAGCCCCATGATGACCGTGTAATCGAGCTGCTGCACCGCCTGGACGAAATAGCGGCCGAGTCCCGGAATCGCGAAGACGCTCTCCACGACGAATCCGCCCGTCGTAATCGCGGCGATTGCCGGCCCCAGGACGGTAATTACCGGGAGCACCGCGTTCCGAAGCTGATGTGAGAAAAATATTCGAGTGGGTGAGAGGCCCTTGGCCCGGGCGGTCCGGATGTAATCCTGATTCACCACTTCGAGCAGCGAGGACCGCATGAGCCGCGTGAGAAACGCCAGGGTTCCCAGGCCGAGGACGATCGCGGGCAGGATCATGTGACTCAAACCTCCCCAGCCGCCGACCGGCAGGAGAGTGGTTCCCGCTTTCTGATTGAGCTCCGTCATGAAGAATTGGGAGACCGCCGCGAATACGAAGCTCGGGACGGAGATCGCCAGAATGACCCCGAACATGATGCTTCGGTCATAGATTTTCTTCCGCGAGATGCCCGTCAAAGCCCCGAAAAATATTCCACCGAAAGTCGCGAACAGAATCGAAGCGATCCCGAGTGTCGCCGAGATGGGGAAATGGCTGCGAATAATGTCATTGACCGAGCGGTTCTGCTGGGTGAAGGAGATGCCGAAGTCCCCGTTCACCATGTTCTTCAGATAAATCCCGTACTGCACCAATACAGGCCTGTCCAAACCGTATTTCCTCTCGAGATTGGCCCTGATTTCGGGAGAAGTCGCCTTGTTCCCGGTGATCGGATCACCAGGCACCAGGTGCATTGCCGCAAAGGTCACGGTAGCGATGAAGTAGACCGTCAGGATTCCGCTCAGCAGTCGTGTGAGGATGTATTTCAGCATCGGAGTTTTCCTCTCATTGAAGTTCGGGGATGGCGATTTCGGCACCGGTGAAGTCCGGGTCGGGGCCGATCGTATGGCGGGCGACGCTCTTGATCTGGGGAGCTGTCGTGAAAATCACGGTGCGCTCGTAAGTCGGGAGCACGACCAGCTCCTCGAGAGCGATTTTCTCAGCCTCCGCCATCGCTTTCATTCGCACGACGTTATCGGCCGTGGATTGCGCCGCCCGGATGAGCCGGTCGTATTCCTTATGTGTCCATTTGCCCCGGTTGTTTTCGTTCCAGGAGGTGAAAAGCTCGGCGAAAGTCATGGGGTCCGCGAAGTCAGGGCCCCAGCCCGCCGCAACGATGTCGAACTGGCCTGAGGTCATCTTTGCAAGGCGTTGCTTGAAAATCTGCTTGTCGATCCTGAGATCGAGATCGAGCACCCTTTTCAGCTGGCTTTGAAAGTACTCGGCTTCGCGCGAGGCCATCGGTGTATCGCCGGTCAGCCACATGATCGGTGGAATGCTTCCTCCGAGTTCCGTCTTCGCGGCTTCAAGGTATTCCCTCGCTTTCTTGAGATCGGGCTGTCTCTGCACGATGGGAAACTCGGTGCGGAAAAGTTCGTTTACGCCGCGGACCCAGACCGGGATGATTCCCAGTCCGAGGCGTGTGCCCGGGATTCCCACCACCTTGCTCACGTACTCGGCAGGATCGAATACGGCGGCGATCGCCTTTCTGAGGTTCTTGTTTCGGGTGGGTCGGTCCTCACGGAAATTGAAAGAAAGGTAAAAGAAGCTGCCGTCGGAGAACGATTTCATGCGGAAGCGCTCTTTTTGCGCCTTGGATAAATCGTCCTTTCCGAGTCCAGCCAGGACATCCACCTTCTTGTCTTTGAAAAAGTTGAAACGCGCATTGTTGTCTGAGGTGATGTAGGGGATCGAGATGGCGTCGAGCTTCGTTTGAGTGCTGTTCCAGTAGTGCGGATTCTTCTCCATTTTGAGCGATGCTCCATGAACCCAGCTGGTCAGAGCAAAGGGACCGTTGAAAAGGAGGTCTCCCGCATCCGCGGCATAGCGGTCTTTCTTCTGCTTGTGAAAATCCTCACGAATCGGAAAGTAGGTGGGAAAAGCCGTGAGCCCGAGGAAATACCCGCAGGGCTTCTCGAAAAGAACTTTCAAGGTCAACGAGTCAGGAGCTTCCACACCGAGGCGCTCGAGCGGGAGTTTTCCCGCGTTGATCGCCTCGGCATTCTTCACGGGGTAAAGAATGAAGGCGTATTCGGAGGCAGTCTTGGGGTCCAGGGCGGTACGCCAGGCGTAGATGAAGTCCTGCGCCTGGACTGGCTTGCCATCGGACCACTTTGCGTTCTCACGGATGCGAAAGGTGGCGCCTTTGTCATTGATCTCCCAGCTCTCCGCCATGCCGGGGACCGTTTCACCATTTTTGCCGTAGCGAGTGAGCCCCTCCATGACATGGCCAAGAATGAAACCACTCTCCGAATCCGAAGCCTTGGTGGAATCAAGCTGGGGGGGCTCGCTCGCCAGGACAAATGACAGCACCTTTGGAGTCGCTGCGTTCGCGGACACGGAGAGTGCCGCAGTGATCAGAAGGAGAGGGGCGGTAATTTGTGTGAGCTTCTTCATGCCGTTGCTGCCAGAGCAAGACGAGGGCCATGAAAAAGGGCCATTTCATTAGGATTTCCGGGTCTTTCCTGGCTCCATTGCCCTGTTTTGGGGGCAACTCGTCCCTGAGTGGTTTACTCGGACGGGGACAAAATAGAACCGCTTGCCGCGCTACGTGCTGGGCTGCTCGCTTGGCTTTCGGCGAAGTTCTGCGATATGGTCCGCCTACTATGCTCCTTTCCAGAATTCCCTCTTATTTCAAAGCGCGCCGTGACCGATTGATGAAGTCCCATTCGGGAGCAGTGTTCATTTTTCCTTCCAACCAGGAGCTGATCCGGAACTCCGATGTCACTTTCCCTTTCCGTCAGGAAAGTAATTTCTACTATCTGAGTGGCTTTGATGAACCCGAGTCTGTGCTGGTTCTGGCCCCGAACCACTCATCACCGGGTGCGTATCGGACGATCCTTTTCGTCAGGCGCCGGGATCTCACCAAGGAAATGTGGGAAGGCGAACGGTACGGCGTGGATGGTGCCCGCCAGGTTTTTGGAGCCGATGAATCCTACCTCATCGAGGATTTCCAAAAAGTGCTCCCGGATCTTCTGGATGGAGCGGAGCGGGTTTACTACCGGATCGGTCAGAACAAGGATTCCGATCATAAAATCGTGACGGCACTCGATGGCTATCGCGCGAGCGCGGGTAGAACAGGAAGACCTCTGCTCGCTATTTTTGACCCGGGAGAGGCGTTGGCCGAGATGAGGCTCTTCAAGCAGCCGGAAGAGGTGGATGCCCTCCGGAAAGCGGCAAAAATAACAGCCCTTGCCCACAAGACAGCGATGCAGGAAGTGCGTCCGGGGATGAACGAATTCGAAATCGAAGCGCTCATTGATTACGTGTTTCGAAAGAACGGCTGTCAGCGCGTGGGTTATGGAACCATTGTCGCCGGCGGTGTGAACGGCACTTGTCTCCATTACCGATTCAATAATCAGCCACTGAAAGACGGAGAACTGCTTCTGGTGGATGCCGGGGGGGAGTACGACTACTACTCGGCGGACATCACGCGGACCTTTCCCATCGGGAAGGCGTTCACGCCAGCGCAAGCGAAGGTCTATGATCTCGTTCTTCGCGCGGAGAAAGAAGCCATCGCGATGACGAAGCCCGGCATCACGTTGCCGGAAATTCATAAGCATTGCGCTGAGGTGATCACGGACGGGCTTCTTTCGCTCGGATTGCTCACAGGTAACCGCGCGGACCTCCTTGCGAATAACGGCGTTTCCAGGTTCTTTCCCCATCGAACCAGCCATTTCATGGGCATGGACGTTCATGATGTCGGTTTGTACGTGAAAAACGGTGAGCCGCGTCGTCTCGAGCCAGGAATGGTATTCACGATCGAGCCCGGTTTTTACGTGCAGCCTTCCGATACGGCGGTTCCGGCGGAATATCAGGGTATCGGCATCCGCATCGAAGACGACGTGCTGGTGACCGCCGCCGGCTGCGAAAACCTGACGATCGACGCTCCTAAAGAGCGAGCGGATATCGAAGCGCTGAAGCGTTGAGCGCGTTTTCGTGGTAACTGCACTTTCATGATCAAGCTAGGTCCGCTGCAGCTGGAACATCCGTTCGTGCTCGCCCCCATGGCAGGCATCACGGATTCCCCTTTTCGCCGGCTGATGAGAAAGCACGGCGCCTCGCTGGTGGTCTCGGAACTGGTTTCCGCGAACGGGATCGCGTACGCGGGTGAAAAGACCCTGAAGCTTCTGCATTACGAACCGGATGAACGCCCGATCGGCCTGCAAATTTTCGGTGAAGAGGTTTCGCGGCTCTGCGAGGCCGCGCGCCTCATCGAGCGGCTCGGTGCCGACTTTGTTGATTTGAACATGGGCTGCCCTGTTCCGAAGGTCGTCAAGAAGGGCGGCGGTGCCGCCATGACCCGTAACCCGTTGGAGCTCAGCCGGATTCTCCGCGCGATGGTGGAGTCCGTGAAAATTCCGGTGACGATCAAGATCCGAAGCGGCTGGGACGAGTCCTCGCGGAACGCGCATGAGGTAGTGAGAGTAGCCGCCGATGCCGGAGTGGCATTCGTGGCGATTCACGGAAGAACGCGCGCGCAAGGATACAGCGGTGAGGCGGATTGGGATTTCATTGGCGACCTGAAAGCCAAGAGTTCGATTCCGATCATTGGAAACGGGGATCTCGTGAACGCCGAGATCGCGAACAGACGACTTCGTGAATCAGGGGTCGATGCTGTCATGATCGGCCGCCCTGCGCTCAGAAATCCGTTCATCTTCGAGCAAGCTCGTGCCGTGTGGAAAGGGGAAGCGCCCCTGGTCGCGACACATGATCGTTTCGTCTCGGCAATCGAGGAACTCGGCGGGCTTTTCAGCTCCTTCTACAACCCGCACACGGCAATGATTCAAGCCCGGAAATTTCTCGCATGGTTTTCCTCGGGGTTTCCTGGCTGTCATGAGTTCCGTCGGAAGGTTTTCACAATCGCCAATCCGGAAGATCTTTGGTGCGAAGCCCGCGAGTTCTTCGAAAAAAACGCACACGCGGCCGATGAGCGTCAGCTCAACGGCGGCTTTCTGATGGGCGGGCACGGGTAACAGGCGAGCAATCTGTTGCCGATTGCTTGGGTAAAGAATGGGTGGATATGGATGCCAGGCGGACGGGGTTATCGGCTCGTCAAGTTAGCTGGTTTCAAAATTAATTTAACAAATTCGGGGAATTGGAACGATCAGCCTATGGGGCTGAATTTAGTTGACCGATCTAGTCAAACACTTTTAAGCTGAATTAACAAACCTGGAACAGTTTTTCCCGTGAAGGACGGTTCTTCAGCTTATGGAACTTGACCCCCTTTCGGCAGTCCTCAGCGACAATAGCGGTGCGTTCGGCATCCTATTGCTGCTCGGCTTTGCGATTCGACAAATACGCGCCCGCCGGAAGAGCGCCGCCCGCGCAAAGAAGCTTCTTCAAAAGGCGATCGCCAGCAATCTCGCCGAGCCTCTCACGTTACATCCTGAAATTAATCCGGCGTTGTGCGTTGGATGCGGGACCTGTACCCGTGTCTGCCCCGAAGGGGAGGTGCTCAAGCTCATCGATCACAAGCCCGTCCTCGTCTCTCCGACAAAATGCGTGGGACATGGCGAGTGTGAGCAGCACTGCCCTCAAGGGGCAATCCGCCTGGTCTTCGGAACGAAAACGCGTGGAATGGATATTCCACGGATCACTCCGAACTACGAGACAAACATCCCGGGACTTTACATCGCGGGCGAGCTTGGGGGCATGGGGCTGATCCGTAATGCCGTGAAGCAGGGGCACTTAGCGGCCAAGCATGCGATTGCTCATCTGTCACGCGCCCAGACGCAAGTCGACGTCCTTATCGTCGGCGCGGGTCCCGCCGGACTGGCTGCCTCGCTGACCGCGATCGCGGAGAAAAAAAGTTATCTTTGCATCGAACAGAATAGCTTCGGCGGGACGGTTTACAACTTTCCGCGACAGAAGGTTGTGATGACGCATCCTGCGGAACTTCCGCTCGCCGGGACGATGAAGTTCCCGAAAAACAAGGTGAGCAAGGAGGAACTTCTCGCGTTCTGGAACGAGGTCCGGAAGAAGACCGGGCTTCAGATCCGCGAAAAAATCCGCTTCGAAGGAATCGAGCGGGGTGAGGGCTTCTTCAAGGTCACGACAAATGCAGGAATCATCACGGCGGAAAAGGTGATTCTTGCCATCGGGGTCCGCGGGAGTCCGCGGAAGCTGGGGCTTCCGAACGAGGACTTGCCGAAGGTGGCCTACAATCTGATCGATCCGGCGCAGTACAGACAAGTGGACGTGGCGGTGGTCGGTGGCGGCAACGCCGGTGTCGAGGCCGCGCAGTACCTCGCAAAGCCGGAACTCGGAAACCGGGTCACGCTCCTGGTGCGGGGATCCGGGTTTGATCGGTGCAATGAGGAGAACAAGCAGATCGTCATCGCGATGGCCGAGCAGGGAAAACTTGTGATCCGCTACAACAGCGCCGTCAAGGAGATCGGCGAGAAGCATCTTCTGATCGAGACAGAGGGTGACACTGCTGGAGGGATTGCGCCTGGGAAGATCGCAAACGATTTTCTTTTCGTATTCGCCGGCGCCGAGATGCCCAACAAGTTCCTGATGAGCCTTGGGATCCAGATCGACAAAAAATTCGGCGAAGGACTCGCTGAAAACCTCGTGGGGGTGCACGCATGAAGTGCTCGGGCGTGGTTTTGCTGGCTGTAGTGCCCTCTCTTATCGTTCTGCAGGGGTGTTTCGAGGCTCCCCGGGTGGAGGATCCGGGGCGTCGTATAGCGAACTTCTCTCACGCGGGTTTTGAGCGGCAAAGCTGCCTTCAGTGTCATGAAAAGGACAGGCCCTCCGCGACGACCGTTCCGATCACGATGGACGGTGATGTGATTGGAGACGGAAAACCGGTAAAACCGCAATCGCCCGTTATCCATGGGGAGGGTAAAGACTGCCTGCAGTGCCATCGTGCCGGAGGAAACTGGAGCGATGTGACCGCTTTCGATCACCGTCCCGTCCCGAACGACTGCGCACGCTGCCACGAAGCGAGCCGGCCAGCGCCGATTCAAGGTGTGGCGCACGGAGGAGGGCAGGATTGCGTCGGCTGCCATCGCGCCGGAACCCTCTGGAACGATCTGCTTGCCTTCAATCACAAGCCTTCTCCCGCTGACTGCCGAATCTGCCATGAGGTGAATCGACCCATGCAGACGCGGCTTCCGCCTCCCGTGTCATCCGCCGCCGAGGGGCACTTTGGCGCCCAGGATTGCGGAGCCTGCCATGAAACCGGCGCGGGCGTGGCGAGGACATTTGTTTTCACGCATCAATCGAGCGCCGCCAAAACAGTTTCCACCTGTCTGCCGTGTCATGAGCCTGCGCGCAAGTCGCCTTCGCACTATCCCGGTCAGGACTGCGTCGGATGTCACCTCGATCCCGCGAAACCCTGGATTCTCTCGGTGAAAAGCCCGCATCCGAGCAATGTTCCCATGCCTCCGTCCTGCAACGGCTGCCATGAAACGGTGAGACCCGTGACGACGAGGATCGGCTCCGCAGGGCCGGCGCTTTCACACCATTTCAGTTCTCAGGATTGTATCGCCTGCCACGAACCTAAAAGCTCCGTTCTTGGAGTTTTTCGTTTCAAGCACGATGCAAACGGGGTATCCCGAAGTACCTGTTCCGAATGTCACGAGACTTCGCGCCCGCGCGCCGATCATTATCCCGAAAAGGATTGCGGAAGCTGCCACACGAACCCCGCGAATCCCTGGAATCTGCCGACCGCGAGCCCGCACCCGGGCAACTCGCCGATGCCGCCTCATTGCAACGCCTGCCACGAGGGTGATCGCCCTTCGACCACGCTCTTTCCAAACGCCTCGAAACGGACGCAGGGGCACTTCACTGGTCAGGATTGTTTTCTCTGTCATAACCCTCGAAACGGGGGAACCGTAACCGTTTTCCGATTCGCTCATGAGCCCGGAGGACGTAAACAGGTATCATGCCTGCCTTGCCATGAAACGAGTCGTCCTGCCCCGGCTCATTTCGTGGGAAATGATTGTGTGAGCTGTCACATGGATCCGACGAAGGCCTGGGCTGAGACCGTCCCGAGTCCGCATCCCGCGAATTCCCCGGCACTGGCCCAGTGCCTGAGCTGCCACGAGAAGGATCGTCCACTTAAGACGCTTTTTCCGGCCACATCCACGGCTTTGAACGGGCATTTCGGAACAAGTGAATGCCTGAACTGCCATGAGCCCAGGACGGCTGAAAACGGCGTATTCATATTCGATCATCAGGCGAATGGAATCGTGAGGACGACTTGCCTGCCTTGTCACGAGCAGCAGAAACCGGTCGGAGAGGTCAATAAATTCAATCACAATCCCTACGGCTCGGGTGATTGCGTGAGCTGCCACAAGCAACCTGGCACGACGTGGGCGGGCGGGATTTACACGCATGCGCCGGTGCCCACGAGCTGTAATGCCTGCCACGAATCGACACGGCCAACAGGGCATTACGCGGCGAAAGACTGCTCTTCGTGCCATGTTTCAGCCAGTGCCACTGTGAGCCGCTTCACTTTCGGGCACACCGACAGCGCGAACCGAAACATCTCGTTCTGCTTGCCCTGTCATACGTCAGATGGACAGAAAGAGCATCGCAACGATTCCAAGGTCAGCCTCACGGGCGATGGAAACTGTTATAACTGTCACAACAAGAAGAAAAAATCCTGGTCCCGATGAGAGGGGAACTTTGAGAGGGGGCATATGCGGTTGAGAGGTTACATCAGGCTCTGGATACTTCTTTCATTAGGGTTGGCGTACGAAGCCTTCGCGCTCAACTTCGTTCCGGAACTGAGTCTGATCGGGTATCTGCAGGAGCGCGTTCCCGTACTTCAGGGTTCGCTCAACCCTAGGCCTGGCGGAAGAATCAGCCTTTGGTACGGATGGGCGGGCTTCTCCCTGATGGTTCTGACGAATTTTTACGTTCTCAGGAAGCGATGGACTCCCCTGAGAAAATTCGGTTCGACAACGGGTTGGCTCGACTTCCACATCTTTTGCGGACTGGCCGGGCCGACGTTCATTCTGTTCCATACGAACTTCAAGGTGGGCGGTCTCGTTGCGATCAGCTTCTGGAGCATGGTGGTTTCTTTTTTGAGCGGGATCGTGGGCCGCTATTTCTTCGTGCAAGCCGCCCGACAGCAGCTGGAACTTGAAAGGGAGTTGGAGAATCACGAGCTTCGGCTCAGGCAGCACGCGGCCTTACTTTCGCGGCCTGGAGCGGATCTTGCGGTGCAGGTGGAAGCCTTCAAGCTTCGTGCGATCCGGCTCGCCGGGGCGCAGGTGCTTGACGAACCGAACGGACAGGCGGTTCTCAAGGCGGTTTTTAGTTCGATTCTCGGGGACTTGCGGCTTCATTTCGGCCTGAGAAAGTTTGAGCCTCAGATGAAGGCCACGTTGCATGCACTTGCGATCACGCGGCGTCGGATACTTTATCAAGCGCATTTTCAGCAGGTCATGGGTTACTGGCATAGCTTTCATATGCCATTTGCCGTTTTCATGTATCTTGTGGCGGCGATCCATATCGTGGTCGCGCTCCTGTTCCGTGTTTCCGAGGCGGCGTGAGGTTATCGTTCTTTGTCGCGACACTGGTTCTCGTCTTAACCGTCATCGGCAGGGCCGAGGAATCCGTACTGGAGGGAATTCCCGGTATCGTCCAGGGGCGAGGAGAGGCTGAGATCGATGCGCGCTTCACTGCCGGCGCCTATGCCTCGACCGAATCATTCATCGATGCGCTCGATGGGCAGACCCGAAACGACTTTGCAACGGTTTCAAGTCGTTTTTTTCTTCGGGCCTCCCGATTGGGAGAAAGCGCGGAGTACGAGGCGACGCTCGATCTGCGCGACAAGCACGACTTTTTCGACAAGCTCAACCGGGAACTTCTTGAGCTAGGCGGGGCAAACACCTTCCAATTGAGGCAGCTTTCGATCCGAGACCCGAACGAGGACGGATCGTTTTACTTCACACTTGGGCGTTTCCCGCTCTGGGAGGCGGGTGCTGTCCATGTGGATGGGGCGGAAGCGGGATTGCGCTTCTCTGATAATCTCCGATCGGCCCTTTTTGCTGGATTGAACCCCGCGCGGATCGATCAGTCTTATCTTCAGTTCAATCGTGATGCCGCGGTCTTCGGATCCTACCTGGCCTATGTCCCGAAATCGGAAGGGTGGGTGCGGCACTTCCACGGAACGGCGGCCTTTGTCGGACAGACGGTGGAAAACCATCTGGACCGCGCGTACTTCTTTAACAACCTGGTCTACCAGTGGGGAAGGGAAGGGCACCTGACGAGCCTCGTTTACCTGGATTTCGTTCCGCGAATCTATGTCCAGACGGCGTACCTGTCATGGAGACAGGGGCTGACGGGGATTTCAAAAGGGCTTTCAAGCGATCTCAGTTTTTCCGCAATCGACGTGATCCAGTATTCGCGAAGACAGAACCTCTTGGAGGTCCTTGCTCCAAGTCCTTACAAGGAGGCGACCTGGTCCGTGAAACAGCGAATCGGGAGTGTTGCGGACCTGCAGCTGAGTGGTTCCTACGGGGTCCGAAGCGCCGATGCGCTTTCCCGCAAGGAAGGATGGTTCGGGCTTTCTTTTCCTCAGCTTTTTGGAGGCCGTGTCGCGCTTCAGATGAGTGTCGGACGACGCCGCGATTTCGTGAGTACGGACTCGCTTGCGCGGGCTACCCTGGGCTACTATTCCAGGGATTGGGAAGTCACTTTTGATCAGGAGTACGGAGTGAAGAGCGAGGACAGCGGGTTTGTCACCCATCCGTGGCTGAGCGAATTGGGTGTGGCACGCCATCTTTCGAAGTCGCTTTATGCGACAGTGTCGCTCCAGAGCGCCCGTGACGAGAGGGTCAGTATCTTCAGTACCTTCTTCCGGATCGGGTATCGTTTTGGAAGCAGAGGCGTGGCACCCATCCGGGACGCCGCGCCGTCGCGGGGGAAATTGTGATTCATAGAACTGGGGCCTTCTTCGCCGCCTTTGTTTTCTTTACTCTGAGCGCGGCATGGGCCTCAAACCCTCTCGAACAAAGGCTGTCGAGTGAAAAGACGGAAGGGCTTCTGAACAAGCTCCTCGCGCCGGGTCCTATGATCGAGGGTCACCGGAATCTTGAGACCGCGCAGTGTCTGAAGTGTCATGTGCCGAGAAAAGGAGTTCCGGATTCGAAATGCCTCGATTGCCACAAGGAAGTGCGCGAGCAGGTGGAGAGGAAAACGGGGTTTCACGGGCTGGCAAAGAAGACCTGTATTCAGTGCCACGGCGAGCATAAGGGGCGCGCGCACGATACGACCCTGATCGACGAGAATAAATTCAATCACGCGCTGACCGGTTATGAGCTTGTGGGGAAGCACGCGAGGCTGAAATGCGTCGAGTGTCATACGGAAAAAAGATCGCAAGCGAACGAAAAGAAGCTCAGGCTGGGCGAGCCCAGATTCATGGGGCTCAAGGTGAGCTGCGTTTCCTGCCACAAGAAACATGACGTGCACAAGTTTCAGGACCCATTTGCCTTGAAAGATTGCAGCTCCTGCCATGGGGTCAAATCCTGGAAGACGGACATCCGCTTTGATCACGAGAAGGACGGGCGTTTTCGTCTCGACGGGAAACACGCGCGGTCGAAATGCGCGAAATGTCACCGGCCGAAAGAAGGCCAGGTGATTTACAAATGGCCTGAGCTCGCCCGGAAGAAGTGCCAGAGCTGCCATGAAGACACCCATGGCCAGCGCTTGAGCGAGCGCTTCCGGGGCGGTGAATGTTCCAAGTGCCACGGCGAGGAAGCCTGGAAGATCGAAAAATTCGATCACGGCGTGACATCCTACCCGCTCAAGGGCGAGCACGCCTCAACCGATTGCTTGAAATGCCATAAGCAGCCGCAGGCCATTCTTCGGCAAGGTTCCGCGGGCAAAAAGGAGTTTCAATGGGCGGGTCTGAAACAGGGTTGCCTGAGCTGTCATAAGGATTTTCATTTCTTCGGAGAATTCAGGTCTCCCCGCACGAAGACGCCGAACGCCTGCCTGAACTGCCATACGGAGACGAACTGGAAAGAGATTCGTGACTTCAGGCATGAGGTCAATACGAGGTACCCGCTTGAGGGGAAACACAAGAAACTAGCCTGCGCGAAATGTCACAAAACGTCCTCGCCCCCAAACCAGTCCAGCCGCTACGAGTTCACGGAACTCGCTGAGAAGAACTGCGCCACCTGTCACAAAAACGTGCATGAAAAGGTGTTTAGTGCGAAGGCTAGCGAGATCAAGTGCTCGGACTGTCACATCGTGAAAGATTGGAAGCTGTTTGACCGGCATCGCGCGCGTTTTGTTCACGACGAGAAAGCGACCCGCTTTCAGATCGATGGGAAGCATTCAGAACTGGAGTGCTCGAAGTGCCATATCCGAGGCAAAAAGCAGATGTTCCAGTTCGCGTCCGACAAGAAAGGTTTTTGCGGGGATTGTCACAAGAACGTCCATCTCAAGCAGTTCACGCCGGCAAGTCGTGAGCGTTCGTGCGGCGATTGTCACCTGACGGCGTCGTTCAAGAAGTTACGGAAGTTCGATCACGACCGCACGTCGCTTCCGCTTCGCGGAAAGCATGCGGCTGCGCGCTGTGAGAAGTGCCATATGCCTGGAAGCGAATTCCTTGAATCCAAACCGCCCCGCCCCGCAAGGCGCTTCGTTTTCGCCGAGATCGCGGAGCGGAACTGCGCCGCCTGCCACAAGGATCCTCACAAGGGAAGTTTCGGTCCCAGCTGTGCGGAGTGCCATGGAGACGACACATGGAAAAAGCAGCGCGATTTCCATCGCGGTTTTTCGCTTTCCGGCGTTCACTATTCATTGAAGTGTTCGGAATGCCACCAGGGCGGAAAGCGCCTGGGCGGCATGAGCGAGAACTGCCTGCTCTGTCATCAGAAGGATGACGTGCATCACGGCGGGCTTCCGAACTGCGGGGAATGCCATCGGCAGCAGTTCTGGGAAAGTACCGAGTTCAAGCATTCGATGACGAGATTTCCGCTGAGAGGCATTCACCGGACCCTGGATTGCTACTCCTGCCACCGGGGCGGTGTCTATCAGGGCACGCCGGATCGTTGCGTGGATTGCCATCTGCAGGATGCCTTGAGCGCCGCTTCGCCGCCTCACAATCCGCTTCTCGTTCAGAGAAACTGCGCCGAGTGCCATAACCAATTCACCTTTCGCTGAATTGCGGGCTAATGCAAGCGGGGGTCTGGAGCTTCTTATTCGCCGCCCCGGGCCTGTTCCGCTTTGAAGCGCTTATATATGGGCTGAAATTCAAGCTCCATCACGAGCGGAAAATGATCCGAAGGGTTCAGTTCTCTCTCATCGTAAGAACGAGGCAGGGGAAGGGGCTTTCCCTTTGCGTTTTTGTAGCGATAAACCCAGGTGCGCGAAATATTTTTCGAGAGACTGGGTGAAACGAAGAAAGCGTCAAGCTGCGTCAGTTCCCGCGGGCCGTCCCGCGGATGGAAGGTGTGAGTGACCCGGTCCGCGGGCGCTACCGGAGTCTTCGAGGCCTTGAATGCTTCCGAAAGACCTCGGTGCGTCAGCACCGACATTTCGCGCGATTCGACGTGAGTATTGAAATCGCCGCCGATGACGATGCGGACGTCGTCACCAAAACGCTTGCTGTAGTTCAATGCGAGCTCTGCTGTCTTCTTTGCCTGAGCTTTTCTCAGAATCATTGAGCGCGGATCTCCGGGGCGGTCGCGCATCGATTTGCTGTGATTTCCGAGCACGACGAGAAGAGGCCTGTCAGCGTTCGGCTGCTCGGAAGCGCGAAGAATCAAGGCCGGGACGTCCCGTGAGTAGAGGCGTACGGGGGTTTTGTCCGCGCGAGTGGGATCCACCCATCTCAAATTCCGGTGGCTTTCCATCTCGACGGTGAGTGGCAGATCTTTTTTCACAAGGAAGCCGATGTTGATTCCGCGACTGTCATTTCCCTGAGCCAGGTAAGCCTTATAGGCTCCTTCCAGTTCTTGGTCCGCGAACCTTTGAAGCGTTTCGACGCCGCCTTCGATTTCCTGCGCGATCAGGATGTCGGGATTGATCTCGCGAATGGCGCGTGCCTTTGCGGCGATTTTCTCGGCTTCCGCCGGTTTCGGCCCGTCTTTCAGATAACGGGTTCCATCAGGGCCGTAGCGGTATTGTCCGACGTGTTCCTGCAGGTTCAGTAAATTGTAGGTGGCTATTTTGAGTTCTTTGATCTCTTCGAGCGGGCGGACCGTGCCTCCTGCCGGCGCGTTTTGCAGAAGGGTTCGAAGAGCCGATTCGAGGCAGCGAGAACCTGACAGCGACGGGTCGCGGGCGAGCGCCGGAGCTGTTGCCAACGCAATTCCGAAGAAGGCGGCAAGGAGCGAGGCGGTAAAATTCCTGCACCGAAGGTTTATTCCATAGGATCCCACATCTGCTCTTCGGCAGTTCCAGGCGAGTTTCTTTATTAAATGTTTAAAGTATTCGGCTGGATAGGCGGCAACCTTGCTTTTTCGTAAAAGAGTTGCAGTTTCAATCACTTATAGTGAGCGGAATGGTGCGACCTGCTGTTTTTGATGGGATCCCGCAAGCCCGGTCAAGACCGTCCTTCTCCTTGATTCCCGCTGGTGGGGCGAGCTAAGGTCATCCATACACAAGAGATACACAGAGGAAAAATTCATGAACGCCACGCAACAGAAAAAGTTTCTGGAAGCGTTTATCGAGATCATTCGAAAAACTTCCACTGAACTCCCCAAAGATGTCATTGAAGCGGTCCAAAAGGGAATGCAGGCTGAGCAGGCCGGTTCTAACGCAAAGTACGCGTTTGAGATCATCGAGAAAAACATCGGTCTCGCGAAGCAGAAAAGCCAGCCGCTTTGCCAGGATACCGGAAGCATTCTTTTTTACGTTCATTACCCCCGTAAGTTCGATGGCGAGGCCCTTGCGAAAGTGATGCGCAAGGCGGTCGTCGACGCGACGAAGAAAGGCTATTTGCGCCAGAACAGCGTCGACAGCCTCACCGGAAAGAACAGCGGAACCAATATCGGCCCGGGTTCACCGAGTCTTCATCTGGAACCCTGGAATAAAGATCATTTTGATGTTCGCCTGATGCTGAAGGGCGGCGGCTGCGAAAACATGGGCGTGCAATACAGCTTGCCTGACAATCGCATCGGCGCGGGCCGCGATGTCGCTGGTGTGAAGAAATGCATTCTGGACGCCGTACAAAATGCTCAAGGCAAAGGCTGCGGGCCCGGCATTCTCGGCGTGGCCATCGGCGGCGACCGTGGCGCGGGTTATCTCGAATCCAAGGAACAACTCCTGAGGAAAATGGGTGACAAGAACCCAGACCCTGTGCTGGCCGGAATCGAGGAAGAGACCGTTCGTGAAGCCAATACGCTTGGGATCGGACCCATGGGTTTCGGTGGTAAAACCACGCTGATGGGCGTGAAGGTGGGCGCGTTGAACCGCCTGCCTGCTTCCTTTTTTGTCAGTGTCTCTTACATGTGCTGGGCCTTCCGCCGCCAAGGCGCACAGGTCTCTGCCAAGGGCGAAATCAAAAAGTGGCTCTACTGAGCTTTGCGCGAGGATGAACAGTTATGATTCGATTGGAAGCTCCATTTACTGAAGAAAAGATTCGTTCCCTGAAGGTGGGGGACATGGTCGAGTTGAGCGGCACGATTTTCACGGGCCGCGACGCCGTCCACAAATGGCTGCATGAAGGCAACGAACCGCCGGTGAGTTTGAAAGACGGCGTGATCTATCATTGCGGACCTGTGGTGATCCGAGAAAAAGGCAAATGGGTGGTGAAAGCCGCAGGGCCGACGACCTCCATTCGGGAAGAGCCTTACCAGGCCGGCATCATCGAGCGTTTTGGACTTCGGGCGATCATCGGCAAAGGCGGCATGGCTGAAAAGACCCGGCAGGCCTGTCAGAAATGCGGCTGTGCTTATCTGCATGCGATCGGCGGAGCGGCGCAGGTGCTCGCCGAAGCCGTGAAAGAAGTCGAAAACGTTTACGAGTACGAGCGTTTCGGAAGCCCGGAAGCCATCTGGCAGCTTCGTGTGGAAAATTTCCCGCTGGTCGTGACCATTGACGCCCACGGCAATTCACTCCACAAGGAAATCGAAGCGGCGTCGGCAGCGAGGCTGACGGAATCGTTCGCGAGAATGGCTGCGGCGAAGCGTTGAGTTTGGTCAGCGCTTGGAAATCGGCAGCTCGAGTGTAAACTTCGAGCCTTCTCCCGGTCTGCTCTGGACTTGAATGTCCCCTCCGTGGTGCCGGGCAATTTCACGTGCGATATACAAGCCGAGACCAAGGCCAGGGGCTTTGCCCGCACCTGTGATCTTCTCGAATTTTTCGAAAATCAGTCCATGGGACGCGGCGGGAATCCCGATGCCGCGGTCAGCAAAGATCACCTCGGCATAGGACCGGGTTTCCCGTTCCGTCGTTCTTAAGGAGATGGACACCGGTTTCCCTGCTCCGTATCTGAGGGCGTTATTCAGCAGATTCGTGAAAATCTGGTCCACTTTGGCGGCATCCCAGGTTCCTTGCAGTTCATCCGGTCCGTTGTAGGTTACGATGCAATCCGTGTGTTTCGATTCGAACTCGGAGCGCGCGATCGTCTGCTTGAGTATTGAGACGAGGTTATGCGACTGGCGGTTCAATTCGAGCTTGCCCACGCTGAGCTTGGTGACGTCGACAAGCTGATCCACCAGCGACCCCAGACGGGCGATCTGTTGCTCCGCTCCGTGCAGAAGTTTCCTGGTTTGCGCTTCTGAAGCCGATTCAGTGTCTTTGAGAACTTTGTTCAATATTTGAATCTGCAGACGCAGCGAGGTCAGGGGTGTCTTGAGTTCATGTGAAGCGATGGAGATGAATTCGTCCTGCTCCCTCTCGGAAGTCAGTTCCCTGAGTTGAATCAGGCCCGCTGGACGTCCGGCGAACTCCACCGAGGTCCCGGAAATTTCCACGTAAATCGTTTTCCCATCCGGGCGAACAAGACGCTCCTCGGTGCGTGCGACTTTGCCTTGGCCTAGTGCGAAAAAGGCGTTCTCCATTTTTTGAGCCGCCGAGTTCACATCTTCAGGCAGCAGGAACTGTCTCAAGGGAGTTTTCAGGATTTCGTCACGAGGCATTCCCATGAGGTTTTCTGCCGCGCGGTTGACGTAAAAAATTCGATCCTCGTCATGGATGACGACGCTGTAGGGAAGTCTTTCGAGCAAACGCTCCGTCATCTCGGGCGCATATTCATTAGCTTGCATCATGGCCGACCAGTTTGAGATTATTTTATAGGGCCTGTCAATCCAAACAAGCGGGCTCCTGGGTATACTTTACTAAACGTTTTCTATTGAATGCGACCTGTTCCCTTCTCGATTTCAATGTATTCGTTCCGGATTTTGAGGATTTCCAGTTCGAGGCAGTGAACGCGATCCAGAAGCTGAAGAATAATGGGAATTGCCTCATCATTCGCGCCAAGGTCTTCTTTCAGTTCGCGGATCAATCGACAGCGGGCGAGATCCTCCTCATCGAGTTCCAATTCCTGGTCCTGAGATTGCTCGGGCGGATGAACCCATTCACTGCGTATGAAGTGAACGATCGTTTCTTCGCTGACCCCAAGGCGCACCGCGATTTCGGATCTTCGGTATCGCGCAGTTTTCATGCGGCTCTCCTTCCGCGGGGATCGTAAGCGTGATTCGTGCTCCATTCGCGAATCGCTTTCTCGAGTTCCTGGTCAACGCGTTCAGGAAGCATGATCTGAACTTTCACGAACTGATCGCCCCTTTTTCCTGTTTTTGAGTCCGGCACACCTTTGCCGCGCAGCCTGAGTCGGGATCCCGTATTCACGCCAGGAGGAACCTTGAGCGAAACAGGTCCGTCCACGGTCGGAACCTTGACCTCGCCGCCCAGAATCGCCTCGGAAAGCGATAGAGGAAAATCGATTTCAAGATCGTTTCCTTTTCTGTGAAACAGATCGGATTCCCGAACCTCGAGCTCAATCAATAAGTCCCCATATCGGAGTCGGGTTCCTGTGCGGACGCCCGGCGGAATTTGAATTCTGATTTTACGTCCCTTCGGAAGAAGGAGTTCTCGTTCTCCGCCCAGTACGGATTCCTTGAAGTCGATGGCGAGCGAATAAAGCGCCTGCTGAGCTTCCGCCTTGGCCTGCTGTCGGAAAAGCGAATCAAAGAAATCGGCACCCAGATCCTCTTCGAACATTTTGGAATAACGACCCGCCTGTCCTTGTTGGGTCTCGTAATAAAACGGACCGGACTCCGCGCGTCGCTTTCGAAGAAGCTCCTCCTCCGCCTCCCCACGCTCGAATTTCGTGCGCTTCTCGGCAGTGCCTATGAGGTCATAGGCGAGGCTGATTTCCTTGAAGCGTTTTTCTGCTTCCTTGTTTCCTGGATTCAGGTCCGGGTGCAGCTTTCTCGCGAGTTTCCGATAAGCGCTCTTGATATCGTCTTGCGACGCGCTTCGCGATACGCCTAGTACCTGATAAGGATCGAGCGACATTGTGAACGGGGGTTCACATCCTGTGCCCAGCGCTTATTTCTGACGCGCTATCCAGCGCAGGGAATTATTTTCTTGCCTGCTGCAGGTTGGCACCGCTGAGGTTGCAGCTCGCGAGGTCCGCGCCTTGGAGTTCCGCGCGATCGAAATTCGCACCGGCCGCGTTCGCTTTGATCAGGTTGGCTCCCATCAGATTTGCATCGCTGAAATTCGCTCCTGCGAAATTGCCTCCGAACAAGTTGGCAAAAGTAAGTTTTGCACCCTTCAGGTCAGCGCCAGGAAGCTCCGCCATGCTCAGGTTTGCCCGCGTCAGATCAGCGCCGGCAAGCGTGGCATGGCCTGCGGGTCTCCGGAGGCCTTGAAGGTCCGCGCCCCCCAGGGCTGCTCCTGTCAGATTTGCTCCTTTGGCGAGCGCAGCTTCCACAAGTTCTTTGATGGTTTTGACGCCGTCATCCTTAAACAGCACTTTCCCAGCAGCGGTCTTGATTTCCATTTGACTGAATTTTATCCCTATCTTTTGCAGAATGCAAAAGCGGTTATCCAGTGCTCATCGCTGTGAAGACAATAGTCAAACTCACGTCCTTTTTCTGGCATGAGGGCACTTCCTTGTGACTTGCTTCGCTCAAAGGTCTGAACATGGTAGTCCCAGATCATTCGACCCGAATTATCCGGATCTGCTTTGAAGCAGGCCTCTTTGATGACCCAGAATTCAAGGGTATTCAGCTGGAGCCTGGATTCGAGAGGATCCAGGATTTTCCGATCGAGACCGGGCCTGATTTTTCTATGACGGCTTTCCAGGTCTACTCCGATCCCCAAAATGCCGTCCCCTGGTGCGCAAACTTTGGCAACTGCAAGGACCCAGTTCGCGGCATGGGTCATGCTGATTTTTAACCGCGTGGGGTCATCGTTTGCCTTCACGCGCAAATGAGTCCAGAGCTTCTCCATGCACCGGTCGCCGGCTTGTCTTTCGCGAACACGCTCCGGTCCTGGTTTGAGAGGGGTGGGTGCGTTCGGAATCTGTGCGCGAAGGAGTAACGCGACCGCGGGATCAGAACTATGGGGCGGAGTGTCTGTGATGGGTTCGGTGGCTAGAGAATATTCTCCCGGTTGAAGGTTGGATAGGAGAAGGTGAAGCGTTGAAGTGTCGGGACCACCCATGTGGGGGGTTATAAAGGGTGGCGCAGAGCTGCGCCACCCCTTTGGCTTCTATTCCCGGATTGTCTTTTCGACAGTGGTGCTGTGTGAAGTATCCGGTGTTTGGTCAACAACGAGCGGAGTCATACCACGTGGACGCGGAGGTGCGGGGCGCGGGGCAGGCCGCGGGGCCGGCCGCGGGGCCGGCGCTGGCCTTGGTTCCGGCCTTGGCTGCGGACGAGGTTCCGGCCTTGGCTGCGGACGAGGTTCCGGCCTTGGCTGCGGACGAGGTTCCGGCCTTGGCTGCGGACGAG
>Ga0154382_165_pt2 | contig 34348 bp, 40 predicted proteins | sample RifGroB1_FD_105626 | JGI IMG/M metagenome (GOLD analysis project Ga0154382, IMG submission 105626) | Bdellovibrionales bacterium GWB1_55_8 | reverse complement strand
TTCAGATTTTCCCGTTGAGGTCTTTATGAATCACACTCTTTCTAAAACGCTTGTTTCGCTTTTCTTCATCACCGCTGGCGCGTCGGCCAGCTTGGCAGCTGAGACAAACCCAGCGCAATCCCTGAGGGACCTCCTCCCGGCGGGGGTCTATACCGGAAGCACCCCGGAGGGGCATCCTTGCAGCGCAAGCGTGTCGCACGATTTCCTGGGCAATGCCTCTTTCGAAATCAATCTTGTGGACGAAAGCTTTGTGCAGCCGGATGGGACCGTCGGTGTCGGCGGCATGGTGGACTTTCAGATTCGTGAAACGTCCCCCTATTTTCGAGTCGTGAAATCCCGCTTCAGCGATGATGCCGTCCAGGTGATTGCCCGGAAAAAGGGCGAAGCACAGTTCGAATCAACCGTTCAGATGAAACTTGAGCTTCAGTTAAGTCAGGGACAGGTCAGAAACATCGCAGTCGCCGAGGGCGGGCGATTTCTCGGTGTTTCGTACTACAAATACAAGCTGGTCTGCGAACTCCGTTAACCCGCGCGCCGCGGCTTCATTCCTTTGTGTCCTCGATGGGGATCCATTTGCCCCCCCATCATGGGCCCCATGCGTCCCATGCCGGCCATCGAGCAAGCGTTCTTGTCCTTGGCCGTCTGACACTGCTTTTGCATTTCGGTGCGACATTCAGTCATCGTCTTATCGGAACGAAGGCAAGCCGCCATCTTCTCGTGCAGGGAAGCCATTTCCTTGCGCTGTTGCGTGGTGGGTTCGTTTGTCGCCGCAAAGACAGCACCGCTGAATAAAGTTGCCGCGATTGTTCCGGCGATCATGAATAGTTTCATTGGAATCGTCCTTTCCTATCGTTGAATGGGAATGGCATGCGCATTGCTGCCCGCTCCATGGGAGAACGCGCATGAATCTTTCGCTCAACGCAGCTGCAAAAAGCGTGGCCATCGTTTTCGCCACCCTGCTCTCGTGGTCAATTTACACGCCGCACGCAGCGCGCGCGGAGATCAAAATCAAAAAGGAGTCGCCGAAGGTCGAACGCTATGACCGCGTCAGCTTTATGCGCGGGCCCCACGTCATGAAATATTTCGACCGTCACGAGAAGACGTTTCGCCACGGAGCGGCGATTCATGTCGCGCATGGGAAAGCGCATGATCTAGCGCAAAGAACTCCGTTGGATCAGCGTGAGAAAGCCGATCAGAAATTTGACCGCGAGATGGTCGATCTGCTTCTGAACAAGGCCCCGAAGACCGAAGTAGAAATGCGAACCTACGGGCCCTATGTGAGCCAGTTTGCCTGGGATCTTTACCGGACCATCGACTGGACTCACGTGCATCATGACCAGACCTACAGCATTCTTTCGGAACCCAGTATTCCCTGGAACAAGAAACGGGAGTGGACCGACAAAGCCGTCAGACACTATCTCGAGAAATTCGATCTCCCCAGAAGTCCTGCGCCGCTGGATGTCACCATGCGCAGAGCCGGAACGATGATGAAGCCGTATTTCGGCTACTTCAGGACGCACTATCCGCAGTCAAACAGCTACTTCTATGTCGCGCACTGGTGGCATCCCGCCATCTACGAAGCCCAGATGATCGGCGGGAATGACCAGGAGCAGGAGAAAGCCATCCAGCAGGCCGAGGCGAATCTGCCCCTCGCCTTGAGCATGCGCCCACAGCGAATGCTGCTGAGCCGCGAGATCATGCCCCGGTACTCGGCCCTTTCACCCGAAAGCGCCAACATCTTCGATAATCTTCATATGCTTCACGGCATCGCTTACGACATCCTCACGTATCCGCACTGGACTCCTGCGCAAAAGAAAACCGAGCTTGATCGCGTGATTCGGGCCATGAGTTATCAGCCCGGTGATGAGAAATTGGCGCGGAAATTCAGGACTCCCCGTCATGATATGGATCCGCGCAGATATGAACCCTGGATGATTTCTGTCGAAGGCGAAATGAATCGCATCATGGTCGAGATGATGAACGAAATGATGCCGCACATAATGCCAAAAGCTACGAGGAAGATGAAGAAAGACGCCATGGCTCAGCTCTGGCAGAAACTCACGCCCGGGCTTCAGGATGGCGAGCCCCCGGGGTCGTTCCACGACGCTTTGCTGAAGATCAGCCCGAGAATGGTGATGATGTCAGGGACGATGGAGCCAGGGGAATCCAACCCGATCATGATGCAGACCATGATGAAGGGCTGGACGGAAAAATACGCGATGCTGCCCGAGCTGCCCCGAATGGCCATGACCCGGGAACCCAGCCTGAAATCGCTGCAGATGGCGGGCATGGTGAACACCTCTGAAAGCAAAGAGGCCCAGAAATGATGACCTGGCAGAACGCGTTCGGTGCAGTTGTCTTCCTGATCACGGCTCCCCTGTTCATCAGCCCAGTGGTCTTCGCTCATGACCACACGAATCTCGAACGCGGAATTCCCATCGAGATTGAAGACGCTTATCCCACCGCATTCGAGAACCGGGAATTCCAGGGAATCCTGAGAACCCGTCGGACGGAAGAGAAGAACTACGAGTACGAGCTCGTACCGATTCTGGAATACGGGTTCATTCGAAATGGCGAGCTGGAACTTGCGGTCCCGGTCAGGTTTTTGCCGGGCGAGAACAACGATAGCGGCAATATCGAACTGGAAGCGCTCTATAACTTCAACTTTGAAGGGCTCCTCCTGCCCGCGTTTTCCTTGAAAGCCGGAATAGAAATACCCACTGGAATGAATGCAACCGGATGGGCCCCTGCGGCAACCCTGCTCGTGAGCAAAACCTTGAGTCGCGGCTCCTGGTTTCATGCCCTGCACCTGAACGCTGCGTGGCTGCGAAACAGTGATGCAGGAATCGATGAGCGACTGAACCGGTATCGAATCACGCTTGGCTACGAACTGCGGCTTGATCCGAACAATATGGTGCTGATGGACCTTCAACGCGAACAGCAAAAAGAGCGGAAAAACGAGTCAAACCTCTTTGAAATCGGCCTCCGGCACCAGTGGAATCCATTGACCGTCCTGGCCATCGGAACGGGCGTCGGCTTTTCTGATGAGTCTCCGGATTTCCGGGCCACACTCGGGTTCCAGAGATCTATCACGATCTTCTAAATTTTCATTTTCTTGATCGATTCACAGTGGTAAAGGCAGTGCCATGACCAACACGAACCTGCCCATTCTGGAATTCCTGCTGAAGAACTATAAAAACTTCAACTCACGTGCGACCCGAGACGCGACTCTGTCTTACTGGCGCCACGTGGAGGGCGGCGGAAAGATGTTCTGGGCTGTGGCTGGCGCCATGTCGTCCGCTCAGCTGGGCATCACGCTTGCCCCCGCTATTCGCGCAGGCCTGATTCATGGTTTGTCGGTCACCGGTGCAAACCTGGAGGAATCGCTGTTCCGCCTGGTCGCTCATCACAGCTACAAGGATTTTCCGGAATACCGCTACTTCACCAAAGAGCACGACACCCAGATTCTTGAGCAGCGCATGCGCCGGGTCACGGATACCAGCATTCCCGAAGATGAGGCCTTCCGTGCCGTCGAGAAATACATTGTTCCGATGTGGACGAACGCGACCAAAGATCATACCCGCCGCTTCTGGCATGAGTACTTCTACGAACTGATTCAGAAGATCGATCCCAAGCTTTACGAGGGCAACCCCGAAGAGTGCTGGCTGCTCGCCGCTGCCCGCGCGAAACTTCCGGTCGTCGTTCCGGGTTATGAAGACTCGACGTTTGGAAATATCTTTGCATCCCACGTGAAGACGAACGAGTGCGACGCTTCCATCGTGAAATCAGGCATCGAGTACATGGCGGATTTCTATGACCGCTACCAGGAGCTTTCCACCGGCAAGGGGATCGGGTTCTTCCAGATCGGTGGCGGCATCGCCGGCGATTTCCCAATCTGTGTTGTCCCGTCCATCAAGTACGACCTGAGTCAGCCCGTGAAGCCCTGGTCCTACTTCTGCCAGATCTCGGATTCCACGACCTCTTACGGCTCATACTCCGGCGCCACGCCGAACGAGAAAATCACCTGGGACAAGCTCACCCAGGACACCCCCATGTTTGTCATCGAATCCGATGCCACCATCGTGGTGCCGCTGATGCTGAACGCGTTGCTTGAAGCCAAGCAGAACCCGCAGGCCGCAAACGCGTTGATTCAGAAATACGGGGTTTGATCAATCGTATGCAGATGAAATTCGCGACTCTTCTCGTTTTGACCGTTTCTGTCTCCGGCTGCCTCAGCTCTCCCGTCGATGATCCGTCGTCGCTCGATCAGGCGCTGCCCTCTGGCTGCAAGCTCCAGGAAAGCATCCGTCTCAGCAGTACGGATTTCGTGAATCACCCTTTCAGCCTGCAGGATGTCAGTATCGGGAAGCCCTTCACTTACAACGCGGTGCTATTCCCCACTACCGGACTGAAGATGGACTACTTCCGAGTTTATTTCGGGACCACGCCCACTCAGTACATCGGGGCTGCCCTGTCTTTTGAGAGCACCTGGACCACGTACCGGGCGGGCTTTCCTGACAGCTACAGCATGTCGATTTCCATGAGCGTTTCAGACAGCTCAACGAACGGTTTGGCTACGAGAATCCTTGAGGACAAACTGGGGGACGGCGTAAAGATTCACACGCTCCTGAAAGACAACGATCTTCTGGCCATCGAACTCACGCTCGACAGCCAGACCGATGCTCCTGAAACCATCTGTGTCACGTCTGCGAAGCTCGCTTCACAGAATTAAGAACGGACCCCAAAAAAACGCAGGATGCAATTCCTGGAAGGCTGACGGAAGCCGCTGGCGTTGAACTTTTCAATCAGCGCGAGCCGGGCGCGTTCGACCGTTCGAAGGGCATTGTCGCATAGAGCGAGGAATTCCGGGCTAAGGCGGGCAATGGGCGAACACTTCAGCCCCTCAGCCGTTTCGGAGATATTGATGGAGAAGTCCCGCCTGAAAAGTCTCGCCAGCGCGCTGAGCTCCGGCACGGCTTCCCAGGTCCCGCGCACCTCCTTGATGGACAGACGATAACCGCTCGTCCAGTCCAGGATGACCCATCTCTCGTTCTTCAGGTCGTAAACGAGCTGGTCGTCATAAAAGTCCCCGATTCCGTTGAAGGCAGCGGTCTTTCCCGCGAATGTTTCAAACGCTCGCGTCATCTTGCGGGCCAGTTCATCGTCGATCGTGACGTCCCAGTCGCTCAACGCTCTTCCGTCCAGATGTTTGAAAAAGTTATCAAAACTGATCATGGGTCCGACGCGCTCGGCAATGACGTACTCGCCCGAGAGATTTTCAAACAACTGCACGACCGGAGCATCGTACTGCTTGAGGACTGAATAGCCGTTCCAGGTGGATTTGAGGTAATTTTCGGACAAGGACTCCCGATTGAGCGCCAGCCTCACTACTTTCGTGGGGTCATCCGCAAGTTCATAAATAACAGTCGTTTTACCGGAGCCGAGCCTTTCCCCTAACTTGAGCTTTTTTCCATTGGAGAACTCTACGGTCTTTCCAGCTAATTTCTGAACCTGACTGTCGTACTCTTTCATCGGGCCGATGACCGGAAGCCGGTTCCGGAAAAGACGGACAGCCTCATCACCGAACGCGGACGCACTGGCTAAAAAGAGAAGTGCGCCGAATAGGAGGTGCCGGGCACGAAGCATCGACTTCATCTCATCTCAGCTCGGCGGATCAGTCGCGCGGATAGCAGTTGTGGCAATCGCCACAAAGAATACAAACCCAGCGCTTGCAGACCTCGCATTGCTGGACCGCAGGCTCGCGTTTACAGAAGTAGCAGATTACAGTTTGAGTCACGGTGCCCCCTCACCTCAATGATGGGCGCTTGGCTCAAGAATGTAAATCGCGGGAATCTTTACTTCCTGACGAAGGAAACAACGTCCCGGCGGACCACAATGATATCACTCGAATCATTCCAGCCAGAGACGGTCAGCTCGCACACAACGTTTCCGCCCCGGGATGCTCTGAGGACCTTTAACCCGGCGAGTCCCTCGTCCTGTTGAAGCTCATGCCACTGGCCCTGTCGCCAGGTGGCCGGATTGGAGCGCCCGTGAGGGGAATTCCAATAATACCAGTGATTGGACACGGTCATGTTCCGGTGAACAACGCCGTCGCAGACTTCGGCGTGCATCCCATCGGAATCATCCCATGCGAAATATCCGACCACAGCCCGGCGCTGATTCAGCAAATAGGCCGCGTGCGGGTAACCATCCGCGCCCCACTCCGCTATGGACCTCTCCAACTCGCGCAACTGCGCGGGAGAGCATGGAGCGAGAGCTTTTGGCGACGCGGCAAAAACGGTACCCGCTCCGAACACGACGAACAAAGCAGCAATCAGGGCTAGTCTACTCATGAACCTGGTTCTCCTTGAATTCGTCACGGCATAGCACTGATGACGCGCTGAATCAAGACAGACGTGATTGAGGTACCCTCAGCTCTGATCTAAACTAATGAAAATGAGCGACACCGAGACCGCTACCAAAACGAAATGGACTGAGAACCTGTGGACCTTCATTGTGGCTGCCGCGATAGCAGGGCCGTTTGCGTTACCGCTTCTGTGGCGAAACCCACGTCTGGGTCGAACGGCCAAGATCTCATGGACCGTCGTCGTCCTGGCGCTCACCGCGTTTCTCCTGCTTGGAACAGGGGAACTCTTTCGGAACACCCTGGAACAGCTGGAGGCGCTTCGCGCAGCTCAGTAATGAGCCAATCAGTAGTGGGAAGGACGATTGGACGGCCGGTTCGAAGACCGGTTCCCGCGCGGTGCACGTGAATCCTGGCGCCAGCCGCTGAAACCGCCGCGGCCGCTTTTCTTCGACTCAACTGCAAGACCATCGGGGGTCGCCAGAACCGGCACCTTTTTCCGGATCAGTCGTTCCACGTCAGCGATGAACCCACGCTCTTCGCTTGAGCAAAAGGAAACAGCAATGCCTTCCGCGCCGGCGCGCGCCGTGCGGCCGATCCGGTGAACATAGCTTTCAGGCACGTTCGGAATGTCGTAATTGAAAACGTGCGAGACGCCATCGATATCAATTCCGCGCGCGGCGATGTCCGTGGCGACGAGCACGCGGGTGGTGCCCTTCTTGATGCTGTCTAATGCGCGCTCACGCGCCCCCTGGCTTTTGTTGCCGTGAATGGCCAGTGAATGAATGCCCGCTTTGGTCAGCGACTCCGCAACGCGGTTAGCATCGCGTTTCGTGCGCGTGAACACCAGTGAACGGGTCACGGCTTCGTCCCCGAGAAGATGAATGAGGAGCGAGGTCTTCTGATTCTTGCTGACATGATAAAGCGCCTGCGAGATCCGCTCGGCTGTCGAGGCCACCGGAGTGACCGCGATCCGCTCCGGCTGAGTCAGAATCTGACTCGCAAGCCGACTGATCTCAGGCGGCATTGTTGCCGAGAAAAAGAGGGTCTGGCGATCCTTCGGAATCGCAGCGATCACGCGCTTCACATCATGAATGAAACCCATATCGAGCATGCGATCGGCTTCGTCGAGCACGAAGGTTTCGAGCGCGTCGAAACGGACCAGGCGCTGTTGCATCAGATCCAGCAACCTGCCGGGAGTCGCAACCAGTACGTCCACGCCGTTGCGAAGCGCGTTCACCTGAGCGTTCTGCCCGACGCCCCCGAAAATCACCGTATTACGGATGTCCAAGCCACGTCCGTAGTTCGTGAAACTTTCACCGATCTGGGAGGCGAGCTCGCGTGTCGGCGTGAGCACCAGCACTCGCACGGGCCGCCCTCGGCTGGAGCCGTGGGGAAGTCCCCTTTCAGCCAGAAGCTGAAGAATCGGAAGCGCGAAAGCGGCTGTTTTCCCGGTGCCCGTCTGGGCGCAGGCCAGGAGGTCTCGTCCGGCGAGAATGCGCGGAATGGCCTGGGCCTGAATCGGTGTCGGGGTTTCGTAGCCCTCCGCCTGAACCGCTTTCAGGATCGGGGCAATCAAATTGAGGTTATTGAAACTCACACTGCTCATGCTCGGGCTCCTAATTTCTGCTCGATGTATTCTTCGTAAGATTTTTCGTGATCGGTCACTCCGCTTGCACTCACTTCGATGACGCGGTTGGCGACTGTTTGAATGAACTGCTGGTCGTGCGACGAGAAAAGCACCGTTCCGGAAAACCGGATGAGGCCGTTATTGACGGAGGTGATTGACTCAAGATCCAGATGATTCGTCGGCCCGTCCAGGATCAGGACGTTCGCGTCGATCATCATCATTCGCGAAAGCATGCAGCGCACGCGCTCACCACCCGAGAGAACCTTGGTTTTTTTGGTTGCGTCGTCGCCCGAGAAAAGCATCCGCCCGAGGAACCCGCGTACATAGTTCTCGCTCTGGTCTGATGAGTACTGGCGGAGCCAGTCAATCAGATTCATGTCCCTGCCGTCAAAATACGTGGCGTTGTCCTTGGGGAAATAGGACCTCGAGGTCGTGATGCCCCAGTTGAAACTTCCGCTGTCAGGCTTGATTTCCTCCATGAGGATTCTGAAAAGCGTCGTGACCGCAAGCTCGGTGTCCCCGATGAAAACGACCTTGTCGCCTTTTTTCAACGTGAAATTCACGCGATCAAGCACCTTCACTCCGTCAATGGACTTCGAAAGATTCTCGACCCGGAGCAGACGATCGCCTGCTTCACGCTCGGCCTTGAAACCCACAAAAGGATACTTGCGAGTCGAGGGCTTGATGTCTTCCAGCGTGAGCTTTTCGAGCTGCTTCTTCCGCGAGGTGGCCTGCCGTGACTTCGAAGCGTTCGCGCTGAACCGCGCGATGAACGCTTTCAACTCCTCGGCCTTGTCTTCGACCCGCTTCTTTTTTTCCTGCGCCTGCTTCAAGGCAAGCTGGCTCGACTCGTACCAGAAATCGTAATTGCCCGTATAAAGCTGAATCTTCCCGAAATCGATATCCGCCATATGCGTGCAGATCTGATTGAGAAAGTGCCGATCGTGGGAAACGACGACGACGGTCTTCTCGTAGCCGAGCAGAAACTCCTCAAGCCAGCGGATCGCGGTGACGTCCAGGTGATTGGTCGGTTCGTCGAGAAGAAGAATGTCCGGGCGGCCGAAAAGAGCGCGCGCCAGGAGGACCTTCAGCTTCTCGTTGTCGCGAAGCTCGCGCATTTTCTTTTCATGAAGATCAGTCCCGATCCCAAGACCTGCAAGCAACACGGCCGCGTCGCTTTCGGCTTCCCAGCCACGGAGCTCGGAAAAGAGCCCCTCGAGCTCGCCCGCGCGAATTCCGTCTGCGTCCGTGAAATCGAGTTTGGCGTAGAGGGCGTCCTTCTCAGCGACCACCTGGCTCAGGCGCGGCTCACCCTGGATCACGACATTCAAAACGGAGAGCTCATCGAAGGTGAAGTGGTCCTGGCGGAGGAACGAGATACGCTCTCCCGGAGTCACCGTCACGATGCCCTTATCTGAGTTGATTTCGCCCGAAAGGATCTTTAAAAACGTCGACTTACCGGCGCCGTTCGCGCCGATCAGGCCGTAACAGTTGCCCGGGACGAACTTGATGTTCACGTCTTCGAATAACTTTTGGCTGCCATAACTTAAACTTACGCCCGAGGTACTGATCATGCCCACTTCTTATATGCAGCGCACCAATAATGCCAGCATTAACTTAACAAAAACGGTCGACTTTAGGGAAAACATCACTTCCGCGGCTTGATTGCCTCGATCGTGGCCGAGACGACGTAATCCGTGACGGGCTTTCCAGGGGCCCACTCGCGAATGAAGGACTTGCTCTCGTCTTTAGGCGTAACACGCACCTGCTCGAATCCAGCCCGGGAAAGCATCGATTCAATCTCTGAAATCAACGACGCGCCCGCTACACACCCGGTATAAAGGGCCAGGTCGCGTCTGATCTCTTCGGGCAGCTCGGCAGTCGCAACAACGTCTGAAATCGCCAGGCGTCCTCCTGGCTTCAAAACCCGGAAACTCTCCGCAAATACACGAGGCTTGTCCGGGGAAAGATTGATCACGCAATTTGAAATGATGACGTCCGCGGTGTCATTGGCGACAGGCAGATTCTCTATTTCCCCGAGCCGAAACTCAACGTTGTGATACCCGCCTAGAGCGGCATTTCGGCGCGCTTTCGTGAGCATCTCAGGCGTCATGTCCACGCCGATGACGTGACCTGAAGCACCCACCTGGCGAGAGGCAAGAAACGAATCAAAACCTCCGCCACTTCCCAGGTCGAGCACGACCTCGCCTGTTTTCAGCTTCGCAATGGTCTGAGGGTTGCCGCATCCCAAGCCCATATTCGAGCCCTCGGGAACAGAGCCGGCTTGCTCAACGGAATAACCCAGCGCCTCAGCCGGAGTCACGGACATCTCGTTGGAATCGCAGCATGAAGGGCCGCACCCGCAGCTATTACTCTCGGCCACTCGGGCGTATTGGTCTCGAACCGCGTCACGGATCGCGTCCGCCTTTTCAAACCAGGAACCACTGAAAAGAAATCCGAGTCTCTTCCTGAGTTCATCGCGAACCGCGCGAAACCCGTCCAGAGAGGCGGAAACGCTTGTGCCATGGGGCGCCGGATCGGGCAGCCCCCAGTGCAGCCGGGTGGCTTTTCCGAGGAAAACGGGACACACCTCCTCCGCACAGAGCGTGATCACCGCATCCACACTTGCTGAATCGATCGCATCGGTGCCTTTGGAGCTGTGCCCGGATATATCGATTCCGATCTCCTTGAGCGCCGCGATCGAATGCGGATTCACGCGAGAAGGCGCGGAGCCGGCTGAGGAAATCCTGACCTCAGGAGGCGCCAACGATCTTGCGATGCCCTCGGCCATCTGACTCCTTGCGGAATTGGCGACGCAAAGAAAAAGGATGTGCCTGGGTCTCTTTGCCCGTAGCTCTTCCGCCTGCTTCATCCACTCGGGGGCATCCATTACCGCTTTGCCCCTTCGGCTGCGACGGCGAGGTCTTCGCCTTTGAAATATTTCTTTTGAAACCAGAGAGAGACTTTCACCAGGCCGATCAGAACGGGCACCTCGACGAGTGGCCCGATGACAGCGGCGAACGCGGCACCGTGGTGAATCCCGAACGTCCCGACAGCAACGGCAATGGCGAGTTCGAAATTGTTCGAAGCCGCGGTAAAGGAAAGTGAAGCCGCCTGATGATACGGGGCACCCGCTTTTTTGCTCATGAAAAACGAGAAAACAAACATCAGCACGAAATAGATCAGCAGCGGAACGGCGATCCGGAGCACGTCAAAGGGCAGAGCGACAATCATTTCGCCCTTCATGGAAAACATCACGACGATCGTGAAAAGAAGCGCAATCAGCGTCATCGGGCTGATCTTCGGGATGAAAACGGAATGATACCATTCCTTGCCTTTTTTCTTCACGAGAACCAGCCGGGTCAAGGCTCCGGCAATGAAAGGAACGCCTAAATAGATGAAAACGCTTTCGGCGATCTGGCCCATGGTCACGTTTACGGCGATCCCCTCAATTCCCAAGAAAGGCGGAAGGACGGTGATGAACAGGTAAGCCAGTACGGAGTAAAACAGCACCTGAAAAATGGAGTTCAGCGCCACGAGTCCCGCGCAGCATTCGGGATCTCCTTTCGCAAGGTCATTCCAGACGATGACCATGGCAATGCAGCGAGCGAGCCCGATCAGAATCAGTCCGATCATATATTCCGGATAGCCGCTCAAAAACAGGACTGCGAGCGCAAACATGAGCACGGGGCCTATGATCCAGTTCTGAACGAGCGAAAGCCCCAGCACCTTCGTGTTACGAAACACGCGCCCGAGTTCCTCGTAACGGACTTTTGCGAGCGGCGGATACATCATCAGAATGAGCCCGATCGCAATCGGAATGGACGTCGTGCCGACACTGAATCGATCCAGCAGCGGAACGACACCCGGAAAAAAATATCCGCCACCCACTCCAATGCCCATGGCCAGAAAAATCCAAAGCGTGAGATAACGATCCAGAAACGAAAGTTTCGATACGAGACTTTCCGATGTTCCCATTCTCATTCCCCTGCCCTTTGACAGCTGTTGTTCTTCAGCCATTGGTCAAACTGCGCCATGGTATCCCGAATGTTCCGTGGCAATGTGCCAGGTCCATTTTCCAACAGCTTTTCGACGGACTTCATCACCGCCTTCCGCGCACTGTCCTGTTTCCGGCTGAGCCGGTAGTAAACCCATACGGCCTCGCGACGGTCCTCGATGAGCCCGGCCGAATACAGCGTGCGAAGATGCCTGGACGCCCGGGATTGGGAAATCCCAAGCCCGCCTTCGAAGTCGCAGACGCATAATTCATCGTGTTTGATAAGGAGGGCGAGCATCTTGAGCCTCGTCTCGTCGGCGAGCGCCTTGAAAAGTTGAACAGTGTCACGCATACATGAACCTCACAAGAAATTCATATATGCAGATACCCGCATTCCTGCATGAAAGCAAGCTCAGCGAGCCAGGTGTTCGTCCAGGATTCTAAAGCGCCGCGAAGCATAGCTCAGCGCCACTCCCACAAGCAGGCCGATCAGGAAGCCCTGCGGCAAGGTGAACGACAGCGCTGCAACGATCAGCGCGATGGTGAGCTCCCGCCGTGAGCGGGCGACATCCGCGATGAAACGAAGCAGGATCAATGCCTCGAAAAACAGGACCACTCCCAGCACCGGTTTCGGAAACACCTGAAGAATGTCGTTGGCGGCGCTGGAGAAAAACAGGCCGATGAGCAGGTACATCGCCCCGTACAAAATCACCGATCCGCCCGTGCGCGCGCCAAAAGCGTAATGGCCGGCGAGCCCCCCGCAGCCGTGACAAACAGGAATTGCCCGGAAAAAAGGCAGAATCATGTTCGCCAGCGAATACGTGACCCCGATCTTACGGATGCTGATTTTCCGCTCAGGGTAGAGATCCTTGAGCGTCCGCTCGGTGGCGAAAACCGAATTGGAAAGAGATAGCGGCAGCTGCGGAAGTGCAAGCACCAGAAGGCCGGTCCAGATATCCGAAAGCGCCGGGGCCTGTAAAACAGGCAGAGCGATCTTCACCTCCGTGAAAGACGAGAAGATCCCAGGATTGCCGATCAAGGCATAAAGTGCGCCCAAACCGATGACGAACAGAGCAGCAGGGAATCGCCTGTTTCCCCAGAACACCAGGGTGAGAACGAAAGCAACTGCCGCAAGCGCATACCCGGCTCCACCTTCAGCAGGAACGTAAGTCTTGAGAGCGAGGGAGACCAGCGAAAGGCCAAGGCCGAACTGAATGCCGCGGACCACCCCCAGCGGAATCGCACGTGAAAGCCAGCTAAGTGCTCCTGAAAGACTTAGGACAAGCATCATGAGACCGATTGCAAGCCCGCCCCCCGCCAGAACATCGCCGCTGAGCCGCTCGGTGATCACCAGAACCGCCATAGCCTTCAAGGGCTGCATGGGCATGGGTAACCCGTATAAGATGCCTGTGAGTATCTGAACCGCTCCGAAAAGAATGAAGACGCTCGGCAGATCCAAGCCAGCAGCCGGGATCATCGCAAGAATCAGCGGAAGATCTGTCCCGATGTCGCCGAAACTTCCTGCGAGCTCGTTTCGGTCAAAGCGAATCCAGTCTGCGCTAAAACGTCTGAATAAAGAGCGAGTGCCGTGAGCCATTTATATGGCCCGATACTAGTCTAGAGAGATGATTTTGCGGCATAAAAACCATTCTCTAAAACGCACTTGTACCCGACTCAATTAGTATGATATTACTCCCCGCGAATGCGCCCCAAAAAAGAGGAGCTTCGCTTGTACTTACCCGCCCTGATCCTTTCGTTGATTCCCATGGCTGCGATGCCCGCGGCGTCTATCGCTGAAACCGACGCGCAAATGAGTTCGCGCTTTCGAGGAGCGAGCGTTCGCGCAGCCGCACCCTGCATCCTGGAACTCGTTCGCAAGCAAATGCGGATCAAACGCCCACCAAAAGCTCCGGCACCGAAAGTCCAGCTCGCCCACGAGATTACGCTCCATGAATTCCAGAACGCAGTCGAAGCTCAATGGTTATTCCGGCCTGATACCGTCTTGAATGTCTATGTCGCCGACTCAAACCGAATTTTTCTGATCTCCGACAAAAACGCCTATCGCGATGGCAGATCCGTTTACGATTCGCTCGCGCACGAGTTCGTTCATTATTTCCAGGTCAAGGCGCTCGACATACGGCTCGAGGACGCCACGGAAGAGGAAGAATACGAAGCAACCCTGATTCAAACCGAATTTCGCCAAACGTGGGGCAACCGTGTTCAGAACGGTGAGTTCATTTGCCCGATCAACGAACCGGCTCGACCCTGAATTTCCGCCCCTTGATGCGTCCGTCGCGCAGTCGCTGAAGCGCGAGATGAGCGATCTCTTTCGAAACCGCGACGTAGGAGAAACGATCGTGAATTTCGATCTTGCCGACTTTCGAGGCTTCCAGACCGCCCGCCTCGCCCGTGAGCGCCCCTAGGATATCCCCTGGCCGCATCTTGTCCTTGCGTCCACCTGAAATGTAAAGGGTAGCCATCTTGGCGCCTGCCACCGCGTCGCCCTCTTTTTTCGCGCGCTCGCCGCTTCGACCCAGGGTCTGAGTTGCTATCGGCGTACCGGTGAACTTCTCGATGGCTTGCAACTTGGATTTTTCACGGACACCGGCGAGTGAGACCGCCACACCGCTTTTTCCAGCGCGCCCCGTACGGCCGATACGATGCACGTAAATGTCCGGCTTTGCCGGAAGGTCATAATTAAAAACCACGTCAAGATTTTCGAGGTCAATCCCGCGAGCCGCAACATCCGTCGCGATCAGAACGCGGGTACTGTGATTCCGGAATTTCGCCATGACCCGATCGCGTTCGGACTGCTCCAGGTCTCCATGTAGTGCGGCGCAACTGACGCCTTCGCGCGCCAGGGCGTAGGCAAGTTCCGTCACGGTGGCCTTGAGATTACAGAAAACGATGGCGGATTCGGGTTTGTGCTGATTGAGCAACCAGAGCAACGCTTCGGGTTTCTCTTCAGGCGTGGATTCATAGGAGACCTGCCGAATGGAAAGCTTGCCGTCCTCGTCCTCGATCGTCACACGGACGGGAGCGTGCTGATAAGCGCGGCTCATGGAATCAATCGAACGGGGATAAGTCGCCGAGAAAAAGAGCATCTGCCGCTTTTCCGGGACTTTCTTCAAAATCGCTTCCATGTCCTCCTGAAAGCCCATATCGAGCATCCGATCTGCTTCGTCGAGGACGACCGAACGAACGGCTCCAAGCTCAAGCGAGCCACGCTGCAGGTGATCCCGGACACGACCGGGGGTGCCCACCACCAGATGCACGCCTTTCCGCAGCGCCTCGAGTTGCGGATGCATCGGTTGCCCTCCGGAGAGGATCAACACCTGCAGCCCCGGCAGACGTCTGCCGAGCTTTCGGATTTCGCGAGCAACCTGCGTGCAGAGTTCGCGAGTGGGGCAGAGAATCAGCGCTTGGATGTCCCTTTTATCGACTCGCAGGCTATTCAGAATCGGCAAGCTGAAGGCCACTGTTTTGCCGCTACCCGTTTTCGACTGGCCGACCAGATCTTTGCCCTCGAGGAGGAGCGGGATGCTTTGCGCCTGAATGGGCGTCATCTTCTCGTAACCGAGTTCCGCAACCACCTGGATCAACGATGGAGAAAGCCGAAGACTGCCAAAATCGGTGGAACCTCGCCGTTTCACCTGCTCACGTGCGCTCATTTGGACTTTCCGAGATCTTTCAGCCGCTTCAGGCGGGCTGGGTTGTTGTCACTCAGCCATTCATCTTTTGCGAGCTCATGGTAGGCGATGTCAAAGTAAGGCTGTGCTTCAGCGGTTTTCTTCAGAGACTGCAGGCATTCAGCAAGCTCTTCGTAAACGTAGCCATTTTTCAGGCTTAGCCGGGAAAGCTCCTCGACAAGATGGCTTTGAATTTCGAACGCTTCATCGAAACGATTCAGGGCGCGAAGCGTTTTGCCGACGGCCCATTGAGCTATAATGGCTCGCCTCGGAGACGATTCAGGTTGAATTCGAGCGAGGGCTTTCTTGAACCATTCCAACGCCGACTCAAATTGCCGCGCATTGAATTCGCTCCAGCCCAGGGTCGTATAGATTTCTCCAAGCCAGTTTTTCGCAATCGGTTCGGGAGAATTCTCAGCAAGCCGAAGCGCTTTCAGGGTCCAGTCTTTCTGCAATTTCTGAGGTTCGATGGCGGCAAGCATCTGAGCCGCGTCAATCGCGCAAGAGACGTCCCCTGACTGCCCGGCCAGGTTCCAGGCTTCCATGAAAAGCGGGCGTGCCTGAGACGGCGTTTTTTCCAGAACGAACAAGCGCCCGGTCTCAATGAGTGCCAGGATTTTTGCCGTCTGACTCTCCTCACGCGCGAGCTCATCCAGCTTCTGGAGTGTCCCCCTGGCTTCGCTGAATTTGCCCAGAGCACCTTGAACGCGAGCCAGTTGGGCAAGGATTCCAGCCTGAGCATCCAGGCTCCCGCCACCGCTGCTCTCCTCCAATAACTGGCGCAAGCGAATTTCGGCTTCTTCGGGATGGTCCAGGTCGATCTGCATCCCCCTTCTTTACCTGAAGGCTCCCCTAAATGCCATGCGGCATTACAGAGTTGGCCAAAACCGGCTTCCCTTGGTATTCAATGTTTATGACCTTTCCCATTTTGGCGATTTCGTCACTTTTAGCCTCAATACTGACAGCAGCACCGGCAGCAATGACTCATCCTTTTTCAGGCTTCACCGGGAACTACCGGGTGACGGACGTCGAATGCCTCCGTGACGGATATCCCTGGAAGGGCTGCTCCATCGTCGGCCTGACGGTCATGCAAGATCAGACGACCGGACAAGTCAGCCTACATGAGTTCGATGGCGACTTCGCGACAGTCCTGGAGCCTGAAGAATTCCTCCGCAACGGCCCGGGCAATGTCGTGACGTTCGCCCGGTTAAGCGGTGACGGAAAAACCAGGGCTCTCTGGGAGCGATTTGAACAAAAGGACCGGATAACCGTCCTTACCGACCTTCGGCTTTTTTTTCGCGAGGAGGGGTCTCTCTTTTATCATGTGGTCCGGTACGAGCCCTACGGCGACGGACCAAAGCGAGCCTGGAAAGAAACCTATCGGCTCTCGCCGCTCTAGGCACCCCTTCAGGCCCAGGCTGACCAGAAGGGCCGGCAGAGCGCGCGGAGCGCGCGGTCACGGCGACCAGAGCCTTCCTGTCGCCAAGCCAGATGCCGACGAGCACGAGCTGCACAACCGCATCCACGAGATAAACGTCCGATATCGTGCCCAGGGATGAGTAGTAAACATCAATGAAAGTCAGCCCGAAGGCCAGAATAACCCCGAATATCACGATTTCTCGCGTCACTCGGCGGCTCCTCGCGGCAAGTAGAATCGCAAGCCCTGACGCCCCGACCAAGAGGCTCAACGCACGCGTCAGCCAGAGTTCCCCCCTTGCCCCGATCACCCCGAGGAAAGAATCCATATGAAGCAGAGGCCAAAGGCCGCTGAAAAGGTAATAAACCCCTTGAATCCACGCAGCAGTGCGCAAACGCGTCGTCGTTTCCACATCGCTTCGGAATGCAGGGGTTGAGCCGCATCTCCTTGACGTCGACGAACTTCCTCGGAAATATCCCATTATGGAAACCTCGGAATACCTGCAGCTGGACGGATACCACTTCGCCGCGCCAACTTCCTTGAGCGTTGGTTCCGGCTTAGTCCTTTCTGAAGGCACTGAAGCAGAGACCACTGAACTGACACAGGAGACCGTTGAACCAAAACAGCTGAAAATCATGGCCAAACCAGACCGCCTTTTGACTCAGGCCGCTTTGGCAGCGGTAAAGCAGGCGGGCTTAACGGACTCCGACCTGAAAACGGATACGGGGATCTATGTCACGACAGGCTACCAAACGGGATTTGGCGAATTCGCATTGCCGGCTGCCCGCTCCTTCACACGGGGATCCGACACACAGGATTCCGAGTTAGAAACGAATTACTGGGCAGATTTTGCGAAAGCGGTTACGGAATCGGTAAATCCACGTTTTCTGTTCGCCTCGATCGATTCACCTCTTTTTCACGTTTCCAAAGCACTTGGGATCCAAGGTCCGTCCGTCATCATGAGCCCGAGCGCCGCACAGTGGTTTCAGGTCCTCCGCGCGGCTTGGCGTGACCTTAAAGATGGAAAAGTACGGTTCGCCCTACTTTGCGCAACTGCGGAAATGAGAAGCACTCTTTCTCGTCTGCAAAACGCCCGAATGAATCCTTCTGAACTCAGGACGCCGGTAGATACAGCTACCTGTATGGTACTGAGAAAAGGCACTGCTCCGGGACGTATTGCCCGGATTTCATTACGCCGAACAAGGCATCCGCATTCCAATTTCGGGGAACTTGGATCTGTACCGGAACTGAATGCCGATGCAGGTCCAGTGACACCGTCGCTGGCGATTCTCCTTTCACTTAAAAACAGTGGGGCAAAAGAAATTCACCTTACCCGAATCGATCATGACGGGGCACTCGCCGTTCAGGTAAGTCGCCGATGAGACAACGCGTAGCCATAACCGGTCTGGGCATCGTAAGCGCGATCGGCAACTGCGTGAATGAGTTTGCCGACAGCTTGTTCGCCCCGAAAGCCGGCATCCACCCGATCACTTTGTTCAATACAAAGGGTTTTCCCGTAAAATCCGCTGCCGAGATTCGGAACTTCGGTCCTTTTACGTATCCCGATAGAAAAGTGGCTTACGCTGCTCGCGCCATAACTGAAGCAATCGCGCAATCGTTCGGAGAAAACGGGGTTCCGAGAGAGAAAGTGACTGTCCTGAGCCTGGGGCTCAAGCATAACTTCGTTTCGTTTCCAGAAATGGTTTCGGCAAACTTCATCACGATCGGACCTGATGAATGCGCTCAGCAGATTTCAAAAGCAGCGGGAATTCAGGCTTCCCCATGGATATACACAGCGGCGTGCACGGCAAGCACCGTGGCAATCGGGACAGCTGCCCGGGCCGTGGCCGATGGGGAAATCGATGTCGCCATCGCGGGCGGAACAAGTTCTTGCGTATCGCCGGAATGGCTCCTCACCTACGCACTTATGGGAGCTTTGAATACTGACGCCAACTGCGCGGCCGAAACCGCATGCCGACCCTTCGACAGGAATCGGACAGGAATGATCCTAGGTGAAGGAGCGGGATTTCTGATCCTCGAACGCGAAAGCTCGGCGCGAGCACGGAATGCTCCTGTACTGGCGAGAATTTGCGGGTTCGGAAGCAGCCTGGATGCCTATCACGTCAGCGATCCTTGTCCCGATGGTGCGGGCGCCTTAAGCGCAATGAATGCGGCCCTGAAAGACGCGCGGATTAATCCGGAAGATCTTTCCGCTATCAACGCTCACGCAACCGGAACCCTGAAAAATGATTCAGCCGAGGCAGCTGCCATTCGCCGGCTGCTGGACGGCGTCTCGCACGAAACTCCTGTATTTGCCACCAAACCATTCACAGGACATTTACTGGCGGCTTCTGGCGCGGTGGAAACCATTGCGGTGGTCTCTTGCTTGACTCAGCAGAAGCTGCACCCCACACTCAACCTCGTTGATGTCGCCAGCGACTGCAAGCTCAATCACGTCTTGAAAAATCGCCACCTGCCGCTCCGGTATATCCTAAAGAATTCATTCGGCTTCGGCGGACAGAACGCGTGTATGGTTTTGGAAAAAGGAGATAGTCTCGATGAATGACTCGGATCTGGAATTGAGCGTACGCAGAGCGGTCGCCGAGACTGCAGCGATTCACGTTTCGCAAGTTCAGAAAAGCCAGGTGCTGCGCGACCACCTGGGACTCGACTCCATTGATCTGATGGAACTCATCTTTCTTCTTGAAAGGCAGTTTCAGATCAAGCTGAAGCGATCGGATTTTATCGAAGTACTCGGAAAGAATCCTGGCCAGGCGACCGTGTCAGAGGTGACGGAACTTGTACGTGGAAAACTCGGCTAGTATCGGATGGAGGAATCCGAGCAAGTTCCTCCGGGCCCCAGTGTTGACCTATTTCGCTCAATCACTCACCGGGAAAGCGGCGATGGCGGCGCTTTTTGCAGTGGGGCTATGGCTATCGGGCGACATGCGGTGGTGGATCTGGGGCTCCGGCATTGCCGTGATCACGTTTATGCCCAAGCTGCGATGGCAGCTGCTGACGCTAATGACCGCAGCAGGTTGGGTCGTCGGTCCGACCATGGGGTGGGACGCGATACTTCCGTTTCTTCAGGATCACGGGTTCCGGATCGAGAGCACATTCCCGTGGCCATTGCGGATTGGCGCAGTTTCCATCGCGTTCTGCTTCCTTCCGCCCCTATTTTGGCTTGCTAAGCGTTCAAGTAAAATCCGAACTCACTCCTTCTGGACTGTCACTGGATTATTTAGCGGCGCATATTTCTCCATCCGAGCCCTGGGAAACAACCCCCTGGCCGTTCCTCTCTGGCTGGCATTCTATGCGGCTTTGCATTGGTTCTGGTTTATCGTCCTTGCCCTGGCTGATGAGGGTAAAATGCGCGGAGGTTCTCGATGGGTTCGACTGAGCGCAATCCTTCCGTTCTGGAACAGCGGCAGTTCCCCTGCTCCCATTCCGGGGAGCCCATTTCAGCTTCAAGAGCGAGAAGCGTGTGATGACACCGAATTCGCCATGGTCCGCCTCAAGGGGCTGCAACTCCTCGCCACCAGCCTTCTGATCATGATCCTCATGAGAAATCTTTCCTCGTGGCTGGAAGCGCCGTCCACTGCGGGCGCGGCAATCCAGGCGATACGCCAGTTCAGGCCCGCAGGCAATTCCAACGAACCAGCTGAGTTCGTTTTCCGCTGGTTTGCGACCGTTTACGTTTTCGTTGTGCATTTGGTGCAATGGCAGGTCGTCGGCTATGGCATTTCAGTAGCCATGGCCCGCATGTGCGGTTTTGATCTGTTCCGAAATGTCTATCAGCCCTTCTCCGCCAGAAGTTTCGCTCAGTTTTTCGGGAGATGGTTTTACTATTACAATCAGCTGCTGATGCGCGTTGCAGTTGATCCACTTTTTTCGTTTTTGCGCTGGATTCCGTGGTACAAAGCGCGACTTTTTCTTGCAGTGAGCCTGGGAGTGGCTTTCTTCGGTTCAATTTACCACGTTTTCCGCGGTTTTCTGCCCATAGGGCTCAACGTCGGACCTGAAGCTGCAGTTGAAATCTACACGCCGAAAACCGGTTATTATTTCATATTGGGCATCATCCTGGCTGCGTCAGCAGTTCTCAAGCGCCGAGGTGAAACTCGGATTTCCAGACACTGGGCGCGCACCGGTCTGATGAACCTGGGATACCTGATCCTGTTTTCCGCAGTCTGGCGCGTGTCCCAGATCATTTCCGCGGGATCCTGGACACGTTATTTCGACTTCATGCGAAGCTTAGTGATCCCCTGATGCCTCAAATCCGGCTGACCATGCCGACGGCAGACTGTGCAGTGGGAAAGATCACAAGCTCTTGAACATTTACATGTGCAGGACGGGAAACTGACCAAAGCACCGCATCCGCGACATCCTGCGCGCTCAGCGGAACCATTCCAGCATAGGTCGCCTCAGCTCTCTCTTCATCCCCGAATCGAACCTTGGAAGCTTCCGTTTTAACAATACCCGGGACGATTTCGGTCACACGGATTCCCGAGCCATGAAGATCCAAACGGAGCGACTCAGAAAACGCGTGAACAGCAGCCTTTGTCGCGCAATAAATATTTCCTTTGCGATAAACCCAATGCCCGGCGGAGGAACCGATATTAACGATGTGACAAACAGCTCCAGACGCTGAATTTCTTAAAAGATGTGGCAATAGGCTTTTGGTCACGTAAAGCAATCCCTTGAGATTGGTATCGATCATCTCATCCCAATCGTCGACCTTGCCACGTTGGATGGGGTCGAGCCCCTTGGCTAAACCAGCGCTGTTCACAAGTACTTTAGTATCTGAAAAGATTTCCTCTGACCGGGAGAAAAGGGTTTCGAGAGAAAGCCGGTCCCTGATGTCCGACTCAAAACAATGGGAAGTGACTCCGTTTTGAGCCGACAACTCTGTCGCGAGCGCCTGCAGACGATCGAGCCTCCGGGCCAAGAGAATAAGCCGCCAGTTGCGACTCGCACACAAAGGAGCCAAAGCCCGAGCGCACGCTGCACCAATCCCGCTAGATGCACCCGTGATTAATATCGACACAGAGAGGTCCGTTAAGACGAGGTGTCACACCCAGTGCTACCGGCGGCTGAGAGCATAGTCCAGCCGTTCGGAGTACAAATCTCGGTAGAGGGGAACGCAGTATCAGTTGTCCCGTGCGTGCATACAGAGGGATTGGCCGTACCAGTTCCGAAATGCCCTGACGACTTCACCCAACACGTTCCACAAGGACAGGTGATCGGAAACACGGCGCACTGCAAACTGCCGTCAGAATTCAACCCCGTCAAAACCTGACCGTTCGGACAGCTCCGTGCCGGCATCTGACAAAGAGGCGTAGCGCCTGGAGTGTACGTTCCACCTTGCGCCGTGCAGGCCTGCACCGCCGTTCCGTCCTTGGAATAGCATTCTTTGATCCGGTTACTGCTGTCAACAAGCACATAGACGGCGAAAGCAGCGGGAGCCTTTGATGCAGCCCCGACACTGGTGGCTGCATTTTGTTTTTGCGCCCGCAAAGTCAACGTGGCGAGATACTGTTTATCGGTTCCCAGCGTTGCCACTAGCGCGTTATTAGCCAATGATAAGCTGTTAATCAGCCATCCTGATACCACAGCCCCGGTCCGAATCTCCGGACTCCCAGGTGGTTGCATGACAACGGGCTGGTCACCGGAAGCATTAAATGGCTGCCCAAGCAGACTCGTTTTGCATGCCTGGTCATTCAGGAGTGTCAGGGAAATCGTGGAAATCAAGCTATTGTAATCCATGGTCAACGCCACGTTCTTCTGACCCTTGTTCATCCCGGTCATCATTTCAGCCATGGCGAGCATAAGAACCGCCCCGATGCCCATGGCCACCATGATTTCCACAAGCGTAAAACCGGAATGACAGGACCGAATGCTTCTCAATGTTTTCAACGTTCTCATAGTGGCAGCCCCCGCCCTGATCTTTTTTACTGTTCAGTACTATTACTTTAAGGGGCCCTTTTGCGATTTTCAACTAATCGTTTTCCTGATTTAAGATTGTCGCTGCACACGGCGCTCTCCAGGGATTCGATCAGGTGTAAAACGCGACGATCTTTGATGCGGTAGAAAACCTGATTGCCGTCCTTTCTGGCCTCCAGAACACCCCAGCTTCTGAGTTTCGCCAGGTGCTGCGAGAGATTGCTCTGCGACGTCTCAAGTAACGACTCGAGCTCTTGGACTGTCCGCTCGCCCGTGCTGATAAAACAGAGCGCCATCAGCCTGAGTTCATGAGAAAGCGCTTTCAGCAGCTCTGATGACTCTCTTGCTCTTCCCAGCAGATTTTTGAACTCTTTGGCCATCGATGGGCCTCCCATTGACATGTTCCGACGACTATATTAGATTATTAGCATAATCTAATATACTTCGACAACACGAAAGAAGGAGCATTCAATGGAGATGAAAATAACTTTCCCAGGCAACCGTAAAGTTTACGCGGAATACGGCGAGCACACGATCGCCACGGATCAACCGGTACAAGGAGGCGGCGATGGCAGCGCACCCGCTCCGTTTGACCTGTTCCTCGCGTCAATCGGCACCTGCGCGGGAATCTATGTGCTGGCTTTCGCTCAAAAGCGGGGCTTGCCGACCGAAGGACTTGAGATCATCCAGCGCATGGTGCCCAATCCGGAAACACGCCTGATGGGAAAAATCTCGCTCGAAATCAAGATCCCCAGGGATTTCCCGGAACAATATCGCGAAAGTCTGATCAACGCGGCAAACCTCTGCCTCGTGAAAAAGACGATCGCCCAACCTCCGGAATTCGAGATCACCACGACGCGAAACAGCTGATTGGCGGCAATTTTGCTAAAAAGCGGGACATGATCTTATCCAGTCCCGCGTTTCGAAACGGTCAGAAAATTCCAAAGCAGCATTCCGGGGAAGGAGCAGACATCTCCCCTGCTTTAAAATGGAGCGACGTTCCGGCAGGCTGCGCCGAACTTTTGCTTCTTTGCGAGGACCCTGATGCTCCGCAGCCGGAGCCCTGGGTGCACTGGCTCGTCTATTCACTCTCTCCCTCCCAGACGAACGGGATTCCCGAAGGCTTATCGAACCAACCGGTCGTCGAGCGGCCATTGAAAGCACGCCAGGGTCGGAATTCGTTTGGCACGACCGGCTATGGTGGCCCGATGCCGCCTCTCCAGCACGGAACCCACCGGTATTACTTCAAGCTCTACGCTCTCGACAGGCCGCTGGATCTGCCTCCCGGCGCGACCAAAGACGCTGCACTCCGCGCAATGAGGGGTCACGTGATCACTGAAGCTGAACTAATGGGCACGTATGAACGCCGGAAAGCCGAAGCCGCCTGATCAGACCGCCTCTGACTGATTTCGATGCGGCTTATCACTGGTCAGGACGGGAGCGTCCTGCCGCTCATGTCCGTGCTCATCAGGACGTTTTTCAGTCTCCGCCTCGCGCTGGGTATCTTCGAGCGGCGGAGGAGGAGGTACCAAACGAAGATGCCTGGCGCGCTCGCTCTTCATCTTCTTTCTTCCATGACGCCGCGACGCTGATGATGGCCTGGTCATAGTCGGATTTAATGCAAGTTGGGGGCAATTGACGCGCGCTCACCTGCCCGGTTTTTGCAATAGCCCAGCGTTTAAGGAGATTTCCAGATGAAGCATTCATTACCCGAACTTCCATTCGCGAAGAACGCGCTAGAGCCGCACATCTCAGCTGAAACTTTGGAATACCACTGGGGCAAACACCACAAGGCTTATCTCGACAAGCTGAATACGCTCATTCAGGGCACGGAATATGAGCAGCTGCCCCTGGAAGAAATCGTTCTGAGATCCGATGGGAAAATTTTCAACAATGCAGCCCAAGCATGGAACCACACTTTTTTCTGGAACTGCCTGACTGGTGACAGCAAAAAAAGCCCCGATGGGCCCATACTGGACGCGATCAAACGGGACTTTGGTTCGCTTGAAGACATGAAGAAGAAATTTCAGTCGATCGCGGTAGACCAATTCGGATCCGGCTGGGCGTGGCTCGTTCGCAAGCGAGATGGCTCACTGGCGTTGAAATCAACGTCCAATGCGGAAAATCCGCTTCGAGACGGCGACATTCCAATTTTCGTCTGCGACGTTTGGGAGCATGCCTATTACATTGATTATCGAAATGATCGCGCCCGTTTTGTCCAGAGCATCTGGAACGTGGTGAACTGGGATTTCGTACAGACCACCTATGAGGCAGCCGAGCGGTCTCAGGCCGCCTGATTACGCAGGTTCTTCTCGAAAAGGCTCAGAAGTTCTTTGCGATACTGCTGCATGACTTCCACACCGGGCAGACGAGCACTATTGGCGGCGACCTTCCCTAAACGCGCGCAGAGAGTGGAGTCCCTCGCCATGAGCAGGTATTCATTCTTCCGGTGAAACGCCTGAAGCGCTGCGGTACCTGTCTCCATGCATCGAAAACGCTCCAGTGCAAACACCGCCTCCACGAAGTCGTGCCGTGCCGTTTCAGTCTGAAGCGCCGTCTCTTCGACCAGAAGCATTCCGGAGGCATGAAGCAGCGTTTCAGCAAAGATCCCGGGTGATGATCCGGGGCGCTCGCTGGCGTTTGCACGAGTTGAGACCTCTATTCCGCACGAAGGCGACCGGCTTTTCAGAATCACGGCCACACAACGCGCGTTTCGTAGCTCAGCGAAAATTTGCGCACTCGCCTGGTGCGCCAAACTCGAAACATCCCTTCCGGTTGCGGTCTCGAGCATCCGAACAGGATTCTCGGCCGTGAGGTGAAGGGTGGGTCGAGGGGAACCCAGGCCCATCCTGATCTCGGGGCAGAACGAAATCAGGGACACATATGAACTCAGGCTGCCAGTGATCCATGCGTCCAGCTTATGGCTTCCATCATAGCGGACGTTTTCACCTAAAAGGCATGCGCTTACGGCAACGGCCGGCCTTGATTCGCTCTCCATTTCGCTAACCTAACCGCGGCGCGACATGAATGCAACCGCGAGGCATCGGAACGCACCTTGCTCGACCCCACGTCATGAGACTCAGGAAATTGCTATCAAAGGAAGAGCGGGCTGCGGCTCGCCAGCCACCTCTTCCCTCTTCCACGACACTCAGGACATTACCCCAGGAATTTCACGAGCCCACGTTGAGCTCAGTACTGGAAGGAGACAACCCGGCGAGCGGTGCCGGTTGCTCAGGTGGCATCGGCGCCTTTCAGCCTTTCCGAAAAAGAGGCGAAAAGCCGTTGGAAACAGCTCAACAGCGGCCACCGAATCTACTGGCCTCTTAACATGACTTCCGGCAACCAGCCTTTGGTACCCCGGTTGCTAAATGACGGAATTGTGACTTTCCAATTCCCGTTCAGAATCGTGAGCACATTCCTCTGGCTTGCACTCGCCACGCTGTCGGGGTCGGCCGAGGGAGCCATCGCGTTCCGGAAAGCCGTTCCTGATCAGGAAATTCAGCGGACCCTTTCCGCGGGACTCTTCGGTGACCGCTTCTTCACTGCCGACGAAGTGAAGACATCAGTACGCAAGGGAACTGTGACTCTGAGTGGTAAAGTGGACACGCTTCGGGCAAGAGATCGTGCAATTCACATTGCAGGATCTATTCGTGGGGTTCGGGACGTCCTGGACCACCTCCAAGTGCTTCCCACCCCCGTCGGGAACCGGGAGCTGCGGGACCGCGTGCGGTCGGCCGTTCGACTCGACCCGGCGGCAGGTGATTACGGGCTAAAGATCACCGCGGAAAACGGGGTTGTTACCCTACTGGGAAGCGTGGTCTCCCAGCGAGAGCGAGAGCTGGCTGAGTGGATCGCCAAGGGTGTGCACGGGGTCAGAGATGTGAAAAACAACATCGCCGTGACACTTAACCGGCAACCTTCCGACAGGACCATCGCCCGGGATATCTCGAACCAGCTGCAGGGCAATTCGCGACTTCATCCTGACAAGATCAAGGTCCAGGTCAGATCTGGCGAGGCACGCCTGCAGGGCTCGGTGAACAGCGTTCTGGCCCGTTCGCAAGCAGGAATGGCAGCCGCTTGGGTGGACGGGGTGAGAAAAGTGGATGTCAGTGGCGTGACTGTGGAACCCCAGAGCCCGGCAGGCGGAGTTCCTCCCTCGCGCTCGGATGGCGAGCTTGAGGCGGACGTGCGTGAGTCGCTCGCGGAAGATCCGCAGATCGACGAGCGTGCCAAAAAAGCAATGACTGTCAAGGCGCGCAAAGGCGTAATCACTTTGAGCGGAACGGTCGCGAATGTGATCACCAAACAGGCGGCGGAAGAGGCCGCGCGAAATGTGCCGGGCATCTCCGGGGTCAGGAACAAAATTGTCGTTCGGAATCTCGACCGCGTGGCCGATCACGTGATCCGGAGCAATTTCAAAACGATTCTTGAACTGACAGGACCGGATATAGCGGATGATATCGCACTCAGCATGGAACGGGGTCATGCGATATTGAACGGAAAGGTGTCCTCACCGTTTGAAAAGTGGCTGGCCTGGGATGCGGCCGCACGGACGAAAGGAATCCGATCCATCGACAACAGAATCCGGGTCGACCGAAGTGCGCTTGCCCTGACTGATCTTGAGATAGCACGAAATGTCCGGAGACTCATCAGAGCGGACAGTAGCCTCCCCACCGCCACCCCTGGCCAAAAAGGGTCGCCGCAAATAGAGGTATCCGTTCACAACGGAGTTGCCTCGCTCACAGGTAAGGTCACCACCTGGCCCCAGCATCTGACAGCCACTCAAAACGCGTTTCTGGGTGGCGCTGCACGCGTGGAAAATCGCATTCAGGTGGAATCGGCATCTTCGCCCTTTCCTGCTGGGACAGGTGCGTTTTTCTACTCGGGTTATCCAGCCGCTTTGGATCCGTACTCGCGGGTTCCCACGGGCTGAAGGATATCTTTCACGTAGGGGGTCAGATCCGTCTCATTCACCTCATAAAGATCGAGCGGGATCGTTCCGATCACGGCCTTGCCAGCGGCCTTCTGCTGCAGTTGTTCCTGAAAAATCTGAAGCAGGTGTTTTTCGGCGCAAAGAATCAATGCATCGTATCGCCCTGTCCGCTTCGCCTCGTCGAGCTCACGCGCCAGATACTTCATGAAACTCTGAGCGACCTGAAGCTCGAGCGCGGGATCTTCCACCGGCTCGGAGATATCGGCGGCGTCATCGTCGTCCCTGAAATCCTCCAGCTTGGTTTTGACTTTTGGTCGCGCAAATTCCTTGAGAAATCGTACTCTGTCGCGGTCCTCGATGGTCTGATCAGGGCCTCCGTAATAAAACAAACGAGCACCCCAAAGATTAGGACAGACAATCCATGTGCGAGGCAGGGTGCTTTTGCGCTGCATCTGATCTCCTTACTTTTAAGGAAAATCGTGCAACGGTCGAGCCAAGTCGCACAAACTCTAACCCTGCGCAGCGCGAATGCCGCCAGGCGGCTCGCTCTGCGCGGGCTGAAGCAGAACGGTTTGCGTTGGATAAGCGAATTCGATTCCGGCCACCTCAAAACGCTCCAGGAGCTCGAGATTGATTGCCTGCTGAATGTCCATATAGATCATGTAGTCGGGGTCGGTCACCCAATACACGGTTTCCACATCCAACGAGGAAGGCCCGAAGCCTTTGAAATGACAACGCTCGAAACGGATCTTCTCGTGCTTCTCGACGACTTCCCGGATCATCTGCGGAACCTTTTTCATGATTTCCGGCGAAGTCTGGTAAATCAGTCCGAGCAGGAAAACAACCCTGCGCTCCTGCATCCTCTTGAAATTCCGGATTCGGCTTTGAAGAAGATTTGAATTCGGGAAGATGAGCTGCTCCCCTGAAAGGCTCCGAATCCGGGTAGTCTTCAGTCCAATGTGCTCAATAGTGCCCATGAACTGATCAACGATAATGAAATCGCCTACGATGAAGGGCTTGTCGAGGACGATGGTGGCGGATGCAAACAGATCGCCGAGAATATTCTGCACCGCGAGAGCGATCGCGATGCCACCGACACCGAGACCTGCCACGAGTGCCGTGATGTTGATTCCGAGATTGTTCAGCGCCAGCAGGAAAAGGACAATGAACAAAGACAGTCTCGCCATAAAGCTGAGAAGGCCCATGGTGGTCGCTATCGCGGAGTCGGTCGCAGCACGTTTCTTGAGATACCGCTCGATCCAGAAGGCGATCACGGCCGTTCCCCAGATTCCCACCTGCACGAGAGTGAGAAGCATGACCGCTTTCGCGATCAGGTCATGTACCGGTTCGACGAACCTGAGCGCCAGGCTACCGCCATATACCGAAATCGAAAACAGAAAGAACGGTCGGGTTCGCTGAAGCAGCTCGACCAGCAGATCATCAATCAGCGTATCGGTGCTTGCAGCAATAGACCCTATTCTGCGAACGGAAAATTTTCTCAGGAGTTTGAGAAACACGTAGCCCAGGCCGAAAATCAGGACAGCGGCAGCCCAGCTTCCAACGGGGTTGCCGAAGAGATTATATTGCAGGAATTCCATGGTCCATTCTCCCTTATCTGCTATCGGCGACAGAATGCTGCAAAGGTTCGTTATTTTCAAGCCGCCTGATAATCCCCAGCGAAAAAGCCCTGTACTTCAACGCCAGGCCACCGCTATGTTCATGGCCATGGAAATCAAGGTCGTTCGGAAGATTCTCGAGGAAAACGACAACGCGGCGCTGGCGATCCGTCGCAAACTCCGGTCCCGAAACCAGTGCATGGTGAACTTCATGAGTTCCCCCGGTTCAGGGAAGACCCTGCTTCTCGAAAAGCTGATTCCACTCCTGCTTGAGTCAGGCCTTCGCGTGGGGGTCATCGAAGGCGATATCTCGACCGCTCGGGATGCCATGCGACTTCAGCACCTGGGGATTCCGATCGCGCAAATCAACACGGAGTTTTTCGGCGGAGACTGCCATCTGGCCGCACCTGTGGTCATGACAGCGCTTCAGGCACTCGAAGAACACCCGCTGGATATCGTCCTGCTTGAAAATGTCGGCAATCTCGTGTGTCCCGCGGAATTCGATACCGGCTCTGACCTGAACGTGACCCTGCTGAGCGTCACGGAGGGAGAAGACAAACCGCTGAAGTACCCGCTCATGTTCAGAAGTGCCGACCTTGCGCTGATCAGCAAGACGGACCTGATTGAAGCCACCGAAGCCGACGTCCCGCTGATTCGACGGAATATGCGGCAAATCAATGGCGAGCTGAAGATTTTGGAAGTTTCCGCTAAAAAAGGAGTCGGCCTGAATGAACTCAAGGCGCAAATCGTTGAACTCCACCGGAAAACGACCGTCTAATCTCCAAAGGAAATCCCGAGATCCCGCGCGGTCAGCACCGTGTCACAATCGGTAGGCACCGTCTTCATCCGGCGGGTGGCGTCCTCGAGGGGCACATAACGCACCGAAGGAGGATCCAGCGCCACCATGATCCCTGAATGGCCTTCCTCCAGCGCGCGAACGGCCGCCGCACCGAAGCGGAGCGCGATCAGACGATCGAAAGTGGTGGGTGTCCCGCCCCGAAGCAGGTGCCCGAGCACGACGACACGCGTTTCCTGGCCGGTCAACTCCTGCAGTTCTTTTCCGACTCGCTCCCCGATACCTCCCAGGCGTTCGGCTCGCCCGACTTCTTTCTCGATGACGGTAGTCGTTCCGCCCTTGGGTTTCGCGCCCTCCGCCACCACGACAATGGAAGAACGCCTGCCCTGCGCACGACGCCTGCGAAGAGCTTCAGCGACCTTTCCGATATCGTATGGAATCTCCGGGATCAGAATAGCGTCCGAGGAGCCAGAAATACCGGAATTCAACGCAATCCATCCGGCATAACGTCCCATGACCTCGACGACCATGATCCTGTGATGGGACTCGGCGGTCGTATGCAGGCGATCCAGGGACTCCGTTGCAAAGGACAGAGCCGTATCGAAGCCGAAAGTGATCACCGTCTTGTCGAGGTCATTGTCGATGGTTTTGGGAACTCCCACGACTTTCAAACCTTTTTGCGCCAGGACATTGGCGATAGAAAGCGAGCCATCCCCGCCTATGGCGATCAGAGTATCAATTCCGCGTGCTTTGAGGCCCGCAATGATCTCGTCCGAGCGATCCACTTCCACAAAACTCCCATCGCTTTGTTTGACGGGAAATTTCAGCGGATTCCCGCGGTTCGTCGTACCCAGGATAGTTCCACCGAGTGGCGTGATGCCGTGGACGGTTTTCCTGGTCAATCGGTAAACACCGCTTCCATCGGGAAACTCATCGGGCATCAAAATGCCATTGAAGCCATCGCGAATCCCGTAGCATTCCCAGCCTCGGCGCTCTGCCGACAGCACTGCGGCGCGTATGACCGCATTCAGACCCGGGGCATCCCCCCCGCCGGTATTAATCGCGATTTTTCTGCCCTGCTTATTTGGATTTGGCATTTCTGGTCTGATCCTTTCCCTGATCAGACCCAGAATACCCTATTCGAGCGGCCAGCTCAATTTTCATCAAGCTCGATACTGTCCACCAGAAGCTCGTTTCCGGAGAGCTGCCGTACGGCGCCATGACATTCGTGGCAGACGAATACGGGATCGTCCAGCACGATCACCTTGCGACAGGTGCCGCATTCGGCTGTGATCGGCTTGCTTCGCAACACCAATTCCGCTGATTCAAGGCGTGGCTTGTCTTTTATTATCACTTCAAAATGAAATCGGAGTGAATCGGGAACGAGCGCGTGCATCCGTCCGGCTTCAATCACGACACGTCGCACTTTGCGGGAAAGATCGGTTGCCGCGATCTCTTCCTCCACTATCGCCACTATTTTTGCTGCAATGGCATGTTCGTGCATGCGTGCCTTTCAACAAATGCGCGGGAGCATGTCACCCGCCAGCATGTCGAGAATCCGATCTCCCCCCACGAGTGTTCGAAGGAACACGCGTCCCGGTGCGCGCTCCGTCACGTGCCCGATGGTGCATGCAGCCCTTCCAAGTTCATGAGCTTTCATCGCCGACACGACCGCGGTTGCGCGCTCTGCCGGAACAACCAGGACAAGTTTTCCTTCATTGGCCACATAGAGCGGATCGAAACCCAGCAGCTCGCAGACGCCCTTTACCTCGGGCCGCACGGGGATCTGGCTCTCATCCACCTGAATACCCAGCCGCGTACCACGAACGAATTCATTCAAGGTAGTCGCAAGCCCGCCCCGAGTCGGATCCCGCATCACCCGGATATCGGGGCAAATTTTCATGGCGAGTTCCACCAGAGGAAACACTGCCGCGCAGTCACTCTTGAGCTCAGTCCGCAGGGATATTCCTTCGCGACCGGCATAAATCGCGATTCCATGGTCTCCCATGGACCCGCTGACGATCACCGCGTCCCCCGCCTGGATGGATCGCGCTCCCAAGGGGGCGCCAGGAAGAAGAACACCGATTCCGGAGGTATTCAGATAAACGCCGTCGGCCGCGCCCCGCTCGACCACTTTCGTATCGCCGGTCACCACTCGTACTCCCTGCGCTCGCGCAGCGTCGGCCATCGAGTCTGCTATTTTCTCAAGCTTCTCGATATCGAAGCCTTCCTCGATAATCCAGCCGCAGCTCAGGAAGAGAGGCTTTGCGCCCATCACCGCAAGGTCGTTCAGCGTTCCGCAAACGGCGAGTTTGCCGATATCACCCCCCGGAAAGAAGAGCGGAGTCACCACATGTGAGTCTGTGGTGAAAACAACTTTTCCAGAAGCGGTTTCAGGCAAAGAGAGAATCGCTGAATCAGCAAGTTCACTGAGCTCAGAAGAGGCAAATCGAGGGACAAAAATTCTTTCAACGAGTTCGTGAGTGAACTTGCCTCCGTTTCCGTGCGCCAGCGTGATCACTCCCCCGCCAGAGCTGCTTTGACTCATGGAGTCCTCCGGTATTTGTAATATGTGGCGCAACTCCCCTCGTCGCTGACCATGCACGCGCCCTTCGGCGATTCCGGCGTACAGACTTTGGAGAATAACGGGCAATCCAACGGGCGCTTGGCCCCTCTCATGATCGAACCGCAGATGCATGCCGGGTTTTCACGCGATGGCTTCAGTTTCACGGGAAAAACCTTTCGCGCGTCAAACCGGGCATACTCGTCCGATATTTCAAGACCGCTGCGCGGAATCGTGCCTATGCCCCGCCAATCGGCATCAGATTCATGGAAAACCTCTTTCAACAGTTTCTGAGCCGCAGGATTCCCCGGCAAAGTCGCGGCGCGCGTGTATTGATTCTCTACCTTAGCGAGACCCGCTGCGATCTGTTCGATGATTTTCAGGATGGACTGCAGAAGGTCCAGCGGTTCAAACCCCGATACGACGCATGGAGTTCGATACTCTCGAGCGATGAACTCATAAATTCCAGTTCCAGTAATCACCGAGACGTGCCCAGGGCACAGGAAAGCATCGAGCGCCACTTCTCCGCCATCGAGCAACGCCTTCATGGCATTGGGCATGGTTTTGAAGGCAGTCAGCATGGAGAAATTCGCGCGCCCTTGCTCTGCGGCGCGATGAATCGTGGCAGCAGCGGTAGGCGCAGTGGTTTCAAAACCAACGCCTAGAAACACGACATTCCGGTCAGGATGTTGTTTGGCAAGTTCAAGGGCATCGAGGGGCGAGTAACAGATTCTGACATCCGCCCCTTCCCCGCGTTCTTTCTGCAGACTTGAACTTGAACCGGGCACCCTGATGAGATCGCCGAAGGTCGCGATGAGAGTGCCCCTGTCCTTTGCCAGCTCGATCGCATGATCGATGAAGGAGTTCGATGTGACGCAGACCGGACACCCGGGGCCGCTGATGAGTTCAATATTTGCGGGAAGAAGCCCGGGTAAACCGTACTTGAAAATCGCCATGGTATGTCCGCCACATACCTCCATGATTCGAATTCTTCTGCCGCCGGAAATCCGATGAATCTCCCGAACCAGCGCCTGTGCCGCGGCGTGATTCCTGAATTCCTCGATATACTTCATTTCTCTCCCTCGATCTCAAGCCCACGGGCCATCTCCTCGAAAAGCTCGATCGACTTTCTGGCTTCCTCTTCATCCGTCACCGCAATCGCAAATCCGGCGTGGACGATCACATATTGCCCCGGCTCAACGGGCGCCACCAGGGAAAGATCCGTCGTGCGACGGACACCGGAGATCTCAACAACACCGGTCGTGCCAGTGACTTCAACGAGTTTCATCGGTATTGCCAGACACATGATTGCGCTCCCTTAATGATCTGATTGGCTACGATCGCCTGACCGAAGGAAATCCCTCCGTCATTGCAGGGCACCTGATCGGACCAGAGGACGTCAA
>Ga0154382_183_pt3 | contig 34417 bp, 34 predicted proteins | sample RifGroB1_FD_105626 | JGI IMG/M metagenome (GOLD analysis project Ga0154382, IMG submission 105626) | Bdellovibrionales bacterium GWB1_55_8 | reverse complement strand
CGTGCCCGTGAACAGCGTGAGAGTTCCACCCATCGTGTCACCCGCGCGATTCACCTTGTTATTGAAGCTGATGTAATCGCTGCTATCCAGGTATCCCGAAGCAACTCCGGTGGCCTGAGGAATACTGATCGCGTTGACCGCCCGAGTAATCGGCGCGGTAAAAGTGAGCGCCTCTTCTTTGCCGGAAAACGCGGCGTGATCGGTATTCGAAAGAAGGCCTGCTGTAACTCCCCCACTCGAGGCCATGGGAATATTCAAAGTGTGGGTGTTTGCCGCGCTCGAAAACCCAGGCGAAGAACCCGCTGTACCGATCGCTAGCGTTTGAGTGCCGCCGCTTTGCCCATTCAAGGACTGCAACCCGGAACCCGCAACTCCGAGCGACTGCACTCCCGAACCATCCCAGTATTTTATCTGATTGGAGGCCGAGTCGTACCAGGTACGTCCCGCATCCGTAGCCCCCCACCCCGTCGTATTCGGTGAGCTGTGTCCCAGCCCGAGTGTTGCATTATCCGAAAGACTGATCGAACCATTGGTCCCGAGCTTCGCGTAAAGCGCATCGTGATGATGCAGACTCGACGCCTCTGCACCATTCGTCAGCGATTCGACATTGAGCTGAGTCAGACCAGGCGCTGAGTTCACCAGAATGAAATCCGCTGGGTCCAAGCCCTGAAGCGTTTCGGCGACGAGCGCCTGAGGCACTGAACCTAAAATCTGATCCGGAGAAAGCGTTACGGTCACTCCAGTGGACTGCGGGGTTACCGAAAATCTCATCAGACGAATATCGCCAGCAGCAGGCGTATAACCGCCCGCGCAATTCGGACCTGGGGCTCTCAACTGGGTTCCCGTATTGGCGATCACCATCGCCATCGGAATCGCTGGGTCCGTTCCCGCATCGCGTTTCGGATCTCCTGTATGAGAACCCACCTGAATCGAAAACAGACCCGAGGTAACCGCCAGATCAATCGGACCTTGCGTCTCCTGATAGAGCAAGCAGTAGCCACTCGGATCATAAATGCCGACCTGGATCGTGACGACGTCAGTAGCAGGGGCCGTGCCTTGCTCATTCGTCAACGCACCCTGATAGGTGAAAGTCTGCGGGGATTCTGATGCCGCAAATGCGACCTGTAATCCGCCTGCGATGCCCAAGCATAAAAGTGCTGTTACGATTCGTATTTTCGTACCATTCTCCAAATGACGGAAAAACTATTTCTTCACACATTATCGACAATTCTGATGTTTAAATTGAGATGTGTCTTTTTATGCCTGTGGCAGAACCCACACTCACGAACATTGCCCTTTCCTGTTCATGACTTACCCGTTTGCCCGGTCAGGCTTCCAGCGCGATCTTCATTTTTTCACGAAGACAGCCGATCCTATATAAGTGCTTCTGCGACCATTGTCTCAAATCACTCTGTGGTATTTGATAGGCGCGATCGGCCTGGGGCCCTCTTACGCCGCCGATTTTATTCCACCGCACTATTTGAAAATTGAAGCGGAAGACACGCTGTCGCAGGCTCTCGATCGCCATTTCCCGAAGCGAACCTGGCGCATTTGGGGAAGAAACGGCGCGCTCGCGAAGATCCAGGCAATGAATCCAAGTATTCGCGACGTGAACCGCGTCTTTCCCGGCATGGTGGTCGACATAGGTGAATTCGCGAAAAATTCCGCCATCGCCGCCAACGTTCCGGACCGCGCACCAGCAGCTCTTCTACTGGAGGAGAGCACTCAAACAACCACGCCGCCGTCCCAAGAACGGGAAATCGTGCATTCAACGCCCGCACCTGCTCCGAAAGAGGTTGCGAGCATTTCCTTCTCGCCCGATCGTTACGGATGGTTTTCCGTCGAACCCGTGTTTTCATTTTCGGCACTGGACTCAACGGACAAGAGTTCCAGCGGAAATGCGACTTTCCTATCAACCCTGAACTCCGGCTTCGTATTTTCCTGGGGACAGCATTGGTCCAATCGGTTCCAAACCTCTCTTCTGATTGGCGCGCGACGAGAGAGTTACGCCTATCAATCCGCTGGCATCACGGTCGACCATACCTCGCGGAATTTGTCGCAGTTTGGTGTGCTCGCGCAGTGGTCGCCATTTCGTTCGAACGAATTCAGGGTGGATTCGAGTCTCCGTCTCAGACAGGAGATCTTCGTCCGCGCCAACGGTTTCACCAGCCTGAGCCTCGACGCCGTACGAGTTCCTGAACTTTCCTTGGGCGCTCAATACCACCTTCTTGAGCTTTGGCCTTTTTCATTTTCCCTGAACGCACACGGACTGGCCTACGCTCCCGCCAAGAGCACCACGTACAATGCCCGAATGGGGACCGGATTTAAGTTCGGCACCACACTCGGAATGGTCATATCCAAATCACTCCGGATGAACGGCGAAATATTCTACTCGTCTCGATCGCAGGAATCTTCCATCGCGACACAAAACCAGAAGAACATCGGGTTTACGCTCGGATTGAGCTATCGCATGAAAACCCCGGACCCCAATGAATCGCAGGAGGACGATCTCCCATGAAAACGGTGTTTCGCAGCTGCACCCCTCTGGCGCTGATTATTTTTTCAGGCTGGTTTGCCGGATGCAGTAACCCTTTTGGCGCAGTCGGAAAAATTGACCCCGTCTATAAACCCGGGTACGCCGTAAAGCCGCCGATGGTCTCGTCCGTTCTACCAAATGCCGGTTCCCTGCAAGGGGGTACACTTCTCACGGTTCTTGGCTCGTCGTTCGAATCAGGAGCAACCGTGGAAATCGGAGGGCAACCCTGCCGCGCCACCCACTTCATCTCCGACACGAAGCTCACTTGTGTCGTGCCGGGGCACACCGCAGGACTCGTCGACCTGAAGGTAACGAATCCCGACAGCCAAAGTTTCACTCTCTCATCCGCGTTCAACTACGTTGGGAGCGCCAACCCCGTTGCCGGATTCGCAGCGACGACGGGCGGAGGCATATCCCAGGGGGGCGGATTCCGACTGAGCGGGACGGCAGGAATCACAGGTAACCCCGTTCAACAGTCTGGAAACGGATTTCAGGCCAAAACAGGCCTGCAAGGCGCCCTGCATCGGCACTGAGCGTTCGACTTATTTACCTTTCGCCATTCGCTGGGGCAGCTGCTTCTGCACCCGCACCACGATCCGGCGATTCTGTGCCTGGTTGTCGATCAAGGACACTCCGGCGGGGTCACGATTCGGAACCAGCGGTTCGGTGTCCGCAAGACCGACCGGCCGCATATCAGCGTGCGGGAAACCTTTCCATTCCAGAAGCCGTACGACCGTACTGGCGCGACTTGAGGACAGATCCCAGTTGCTGGGATACATGCGCGAAACAATCGGAACGTCATCGGTGTGGCCTTCAACAATGACCCGGAATCCGCGCGCTTTCTGGGTCAGAATCTCCGCCACCTTTTCCATCAGTTCCCGCGCCCGGGGCTTCAAGTCCGTTGAGCCGGAATCAAAAAACAATGTGCCTTTTGAAATCAGCGTGATGCCTTCGTCCGTCTGCTCGATCGTCACTTCCTTATCGAGCTTGAAATCGGCCAGGATGTTTTTCATGTCCTGGGCAAGCTCCTCGTAGGGCCGCGTGTACTCCCCGCCCATCGATTTCGCCGTTTCCTGCTTCAGCTTTTCCATCTTTTTGGTGTCAGGAGTCGAGAAGGCGGTGATCATCACGAAGAGACCGAACAGCAACGTCATCAAATCCGCATAGGAGACAAGCCAGTTTCCTTCACCGTCATCGTGCTGAACGATGCGCTCTTTGACCCGCTGAAACCTGCGAGGCCTCTCGGTTTGCTCTTTCGGGAGATCGTCATTCCCCAGATCCATCTCAGGCCCTCGCCATTTTCGAGCGCTCGGCAGGAGCTAGGTAGCTTTTCAGATACTCCTGCACCAGCAACGGGTGCTTTCGTTCTTTCAGCAGACGAACTCCGTCCACCACGATTCTTCGCATCCGAAGGTCCTCTTCCGACGCCTGATTCAGGTTTTCGCCCATGGGGATCAGGAAAACGTTCGCGAACACGAGGCCGTAGAACGTCGCCACCAGAGCAATCGACATCGCAGGGCCAATTCGCTCGAAGGCATCTGCTTCACCCAAGCTCTGCAGGAGCGCGATCATGCCCATGGTTGTTCCCACGAGGCCGAAAGCCGGAGGGAACTTACCGATCATTTTGAAGGTGAAACTGTCTCTCTTGTACTTCTCGTTCTGGAGCTCCATCCGCTTTTCAAGCACTTCTTCCAGTTCGTGATCGGACAGGCCGCCCTGATCCATCAGCTCGAGGGCCTCTTTTAAAAAGGAATCCTTCAGTGAGGCAACCTCGTTCGACAGCGATGCGCCGTCGTTGGCCGCCTGGGAAAGTCTCACGATGTCGTTGATGGTTCTCAGGGTTTCGGCTTTCCGTTTTCCCAGCAGAGTTTCCATGAAAACCCGGGTCAGGCCGAAAAAGTGGCTGATTGGAAAGCAGACCAGGGCCGCCGCGGCGGTGCCGCCGATCACGATGGCTGCTGCGTGCCCGCTCAGAAAGACGCTGGGGTTCTTGATACCGGTGACCGCGACAAAAGCGATCACCAGGGTTCCTAGGAGAAAACCAAGAGGCGCGGAAATATTCATGTTCCAATAGTATAAGGGCCTCACCGTCCGGCGCAACCCAGCTCTTGGAATCTTGAAGGCTTACCGTGGTTTTCGCTCATATCTGAGCGAAACGCTCATCATTTCGGGGACTGAAGTTTTCGAAGAATGATCTCCAGCGGACAAAATCGGGTCATGCTGGATTGAAGAAGGTTCAGTCCGACAAATGCGGTGAATAGCAGCCAATAGGGTGAATGCAGCTGTGAAAGCGCGAGACTGAGAAGAATGAACGAACCTGCGAACGCGCGAACCTGCATTTCAATGGACATGAATTTCTCCTTTAGCCAATGGGGTCTTCACCGATGCTACAGGAGCCGGACTCATATTGCCATTGTCTTTGCCGGTCTTGAAACGACCGAGAATTCGCATCAACTGGTCGGCGAATTCGCGAACGATCCGACTCTCACGGGTCGCCTCTCGGCTCGAATTCGTGATTTCTGAAAAGGCGGAATGAATCCCTTCCATGGAATTGCTGATGCTTCCATAAGCTGCCTTCTGTTCCAGCGAGGCATTGGCCAGGCTTTCGATCTTCTCGCCGATCCGGTTCACGTTTGAAAGAATTTCCTGAATCGCCCGCGTAGATTCCGAAATAGATGCCCGAAGCGCCTCAGTTTGATGCGAATGATGGCCCATTTCCTTCATCGCGCCATCCACGCCGGCCCGCAGCTCACTCACGATGCGGGCGATTTTTTTCGTCGACTCCGCGCTGCCCTCGGCAAGCTTCTTCACTTCCGTTGCGACCGTGGCAAAACCTTTCCCGTGCTCACCGGCACGGGCAGCTTCAATCGCCGCATTCAGTGAAAGCAAATTGGTCTGGCGCGAAATTCCGTCAATCATCGCGAGAATCGCGACAACTTCCTTCGATTGCTGGCTCAATGCGCTCATGGAATCCACTATTCGCGCGAGCGATCGCGCGGTTTCAGTCATTGTCGCATCAGACGCCAGAAGCAAGGACGCCGTGCGCTCCGCCTGGTGCTTGATGTCCGTCGAAAAACCGGCAGTAGCAGTGAGACTATCGCTCATATCGGAAATCGTCACGGAGGCTTGATGAGTGGCTGAGCTGATCTGACTCAGTCCTCCGCTCTGCTCATCAAGGGTTGTTGCCAACCTGCCGCTCAGAGCCGATAACGTGTCCGATACCGCTTTCAGTTTGTGGACGCCATCGCCGATATTGATCAGGAGTGCCCGTAAATCATCAGTCATCCCGTTGAAACCACCGACAATCTCTCCGATCGCATCCGGACTCCGCACATCGACTGATACCTGTAAATCCCCCTGGCTCACCTGCCGGCAGGCTGAGGCGATTTTCAGGAGTTCACGGAGCAGGATCAGTTTCACAAGCGCATAGGAGAATACACCGACGGCTATTCCTGCGAGAAGACAACCGAGATTGAACCAGTTCTGCATTCCTGGTTTGAACTCGACAAAGAAACGCGCGTAAACAGGGAATACGACACCCATGGCGAGGCCGAAGATGAGCATGCCTATCTGCAACTTCCGGAGGATACCGACCTGAAGCATGTTGACCATCTTTACAAGGATACCTATAAATTCGTAATGTGCTAGGCAGATGGGGCCTATTTAGTCTTATTTTAACCTCGTTTCCCGGTACCCACCCGGTTTTTCTGCTAGACTTACCTGCATGCACGCCCCGATCAATCGAAACGAATTCCGCCGAATGTTCATCCGGTTTCTCTACCTGCAACTCGGCTGCGTCTCAGCCGCCGGACTGGTCTATTGGCAAGGATACCAAACCGATCACTTCTCACTGAAAATTCTCTCGATCGGTTTCTTCGTCGCGATTCAGACAATCCTCGCGATGTTCATGGGGAGATTACTTCCGGTTCATCGGCGCCTCCTGGACATCTACTACCCGGAATTCCGTCCAAGTCTTCTGACAAATGCATGGCTTCTCTTTCCGGTGGTCGGAGCGGTTTTTCTCGTTTTCCTGCTGAAAAGCGAAAGGAAGCCGGAACAGGCGAAACTTCCGTTCATCTTCCGCCGACCCAAAGCGTCAGCCGCACTGGCGCTTCTCGCTTTCACGATCATCCCGCTCATCTTGATGTCTCAAGTGTTTTTACTTGGAGGTTACGCGAGTGGCCTGGGCAGGCTCACGTACTGGATGAATGATCCGACAACCCATTACATCAGCTCTCTGGCCGAGGAAGTCAGTGCGGCGATCGAGATCAAGAACAAGGTTGTTGCTGATCCCGCACAATACAAGGCTGTAGCTCTGTTCCAGGAGCTTTCTAAGAGGCGTTCGATATCGAGCACAGGCATTGTCATGATGAACGCTGCCGTGGTTCTCCAGAGCATGAAAGAAAAGAAAGCGGCTGAGCTCGCGGGAACACCGGTTGGCCCCGTTCAGGTGCGATTTGTCGAAGATCTGATTTCTGTTGTTGAGCTCTCGGATAAACGCCCTCTCGCCGCGTTTTCCTTCAATCCCCTTTCCTTCCTCACACCGGCCGGTGCCGTGCCCGCGGCACTCATTGCCCTGGTGGCCCTCGCGGTCGACGAAAAAACGGACGAATCGTTTTTGGCGAAACTCCGCTCGATTCTCGATAAAGTGCCCGCTGACACTAGCGCACTTCGTGCCCGCCTTGAGAAAACCCGCACCTACCAGTCGCTGCAGCAAAGGGACAGCTGGCCGATCGACCAGAGTCTACGACGGATGTTTTTCGAAACACCATGAGCCGCTTTCCCTCGCTGCCAAACACGTTCTGGGTTGTCATGGGTGCGGCCTCGCTCGTGACCGGGGTCATCGGGCTTTTCCTCCCCCTCTTGCCCACCACGCCTTTTGTTCTGTTCGCGGCCTACTGCTTCTCGAGAGGTTCTCCGCGTTATCATTCCTGGCTGCTTTCCCATCCCCTTTTCGGGCAGATGATTCGGGATTGGCACGATGGCCACGTGATCCGCCGCCGGACGAAGGTGCTCAGCACGATCACAGGCGCTACCATGGTGGCCATTCCAGTGGCTTTCCTGGACATCCCCCTCTGGACCAAGCTGGTCATGATCATCGGGACAAGCGGGGCCCTGGTGTATGTCTGGCTGCAGAAGGAGCGGCGGCAATCCGGATCTTGAAGATCCGAGGCCAGTTTTTCCCCGTGACGAAGAACGTTTTTGTCGCGGAATCGTAAGCAATGCCATTCAGGACATTCGATCGTGCATCGCCGCGAATCTGCCCCAGTTCCTCTTCCGTGAACTCGAGCCAGAGCGCGCTCATGTCCAGCTGTCCAATCACACATCCCGTGCCGAGATCGATTTGAAGAATCCGATCCGTGGGAAAGACATTGGCGAAAACATCGTCTCCCACGACCTGCAACATGTTCAGCCCTGGATAGGGACGGCCTAGGGAATCGTGCGCCTGAACCGATCGCAAGGGCTTCAATCGGGATGGTTCGAGAAAATAGAGGACAGCCGTGCCATTGCTCATCACGAGCGCGTCCTTGTAACGCGAGAGCCCCCAACCCTCCCGCAGATCACCGCGCATGGGAATGGCTGTAAGGAGGGACCAGGATTTAGAGTCGTAAACAAAAGCAACGCCGCTGTCGTACGTCAGCTGATAGACCTTTTCCTCAAAGCGAGCGAGTCCCTCGCCGAAGATCGTTGCGCCATTCCACTTCGGAGCGGCGCGAAGGACGCTAACGTTCCCCGTCTTCGGATCGATGGAATTGATCACCACAGGCTGGTCTCGATAACGCCCAGCGCTCTCCAGAAGTCGCCCCTCATCAAAAAGAAATCCTTCAGTAAAGGAAGTGGCCGAGCGCTTGATGCTTCCAAGAAGCTCGTAAGAGAGGTCTGCAGGTGGAACGGTGCAGGAAATATGAGGTGTCACAAGCGCGAACAAGAGAGGCAGCATTCTTCAGAACCCTGCAATCAGTGTGACACGGGCGAGCTGGAAAGTCTGCGAAGGAACTCGATGGATTTTTCAAGTTCCTCCCGATTTGCCTGGAGCGCGCGCGTCAACGGACTACCGGAGGCCCCGGACGCGTCGGCAGCGCCGCAAAGAAGAGCCGGAGCATTCCGAAAGTTCTGTGCGTAGAAAAAACCGCCTCGTCCGAATTCAGCAAGCTTCGCGGAGTTGAGAAGCTGCTCAAGCTCGCGCGAAAGCTCCGCGAGCGCCATGAACTCGGTTCGGAGGTCCTGTTTTGCAGGCGCCATCTGCGTGGCGCGCGCAAGGAGAGCCTCAGAATAGAGCGCGATGAACTCTTCCACCAACAGTTCTGTTCCGACTTTTTCGAGACAGGTATCCCCCTCCGGCCCCAGTGCGCAGGTCGGCGAACCGGCTTCCGGCGGATTGAAACGAAGAAAAGCCGTATTCTGGGACTTGAGACGCAGCAGCTTCGAACCGCCTCCGGAAAAAACATGCGGAAGTGACCCGGATCCCATCCGGATCGCCTCCGTGGTTCTCCACGCCGAAGCGAAATCGGCCTCCTGACCGAGCTGAAAAACACGGGATCCGTCGCAGGTTTTCAGACATTCCGTCAAACCCGGCCCGTAAAAAGCGGTATAGCAAAAACCATCGGTCTTGTCGGACGGAATGGCAAACAGGCGTCCATCGAAACGAGCGCCTATCCGCGCCGACGATCCGGCAATTTCGATGAAAACGATATCACTGCGGCCGAGCTCCACCTCAGCGCGCGAATTCTGGGCTGAAACCACCAGAAAAAGACCTGCTGCGAGCGCGAACCTCAACGGACCCAAGCGGCCTCCCAGTGATTTTCATCCACTTCCCCTGGTGCGCTGCGAGAAGAAGAGAGGCCGAGGAGAGAGCTCAGGGTGAAAGGAAGCGCATGAGACATGGGACGGGGATACCAGGATGGCTTCTTGATCTTCAGCTTGTAGACTGGATTCGTGCCGAGAAAACTTGGAACCGCGCTTTTATAAAGTTCACGAATGAGGCCCGCGCCGTCCAGACCAGGATTCTGGGAAAGCATCTCGGCTGCAAGGTGCGCAACCAACGGGGCCGCCATCGACGTACCGCTTAAAGTGCCTAGCCCACCTTGTGCCGGGCACTCTTTGCGAAGCCCTTCGGCGGTTTTGCCGTAAAAATCATCGGGTACAAGCTCAGGCGGGAGCATGAAAGTCTGCGCGAGCGACTTCATGGATTCTGTCACGCACATATCCTGCGGAACAGTTGAGATCACGTTGGTCCCAAGTGCGAAGACCACATCGGCTCCACTGTTGACGAGATTCGTGAAACCGGCCGGATCCCCGTTCTCACGGAGCGCGCCGACACAAAGGACATTCCTGAGCTTGAGACCGCAGGGAATCCCGGTCAGATTCTCACCGTCGCGCCATTGCCCGTCATTTCCAGCAGCAACCACGAATAAAATCTGTGGATAGCGGACGATCACATCAGCCATGTTCTGCGACAGCTGCCGCATCTTCATATATTGGCCGACCTGCTCCTCGCTGTCTTCGCCCCCGACCGCTTTCGCATAATCAATCCCAAGCGACATGTTGACGATTCGAACGCCGTCGGCGGCGGCTCGGTGAATCGACTCGGAAATGGCGTCGATTGCCTCTGATGTGTAATCGAATTGCGGGTCCGTGCTCTTGTTCTGAGGCAGAACCCGGTACGAGCGCAGGCCGAAGTCCGGGCGGTCGTAAACCATCAGTCCGGCGACATGCGTCCCGTGATACGCGCCTGCCTGAATCTCCTGCGAGATGTGCCTTTGAAGGTTGAGGTACCGTCCAAGCTCGGGAGCAAGAGCCAGGAGGTTCGCGACTTGTTTGTGAGACTTCCTGGCGGCTTCGCGATCCTCATCCGAAACCTCCGGATCGTAAATCGCCGTGCGCGCGAGATAAGGAGATGGCCAGACGTCCTGCCCGACGAAGTCAAAGCCAGCGCTGGTCGGCTGACCTGCCGGATCCAGGTCGAAATGAATCTGGTCTGCAAGAACAGGATGATTGTAATCGACGCCGGAGTCGATCACTCCGAGCAAAATTCGATGAGTCTGATTGTTCCGGAGAAAGTTACGGGTGACGGGTACCGGATTCACGATCCCCTGATCCTGGTATGAAATCGCCTGCTGGTTATCGACGAAGTTGCAAGCACTCAGAAGACTCATGAAGAGCCCGGTGCCGAGCACAGGCAGGACATACCCGTAACTGAAAACCTTCATAGAAGAATCTCCGTGGCAGCTTCTATCAGGAATCACGCACCGCGTCAAATCACTGAAGCGAATCGTCGTAAAAGAAAGGGCCCTCTGCAAATCCATGCAGAGAGCCCTTCAAAAGGACAATCAGAACAATTCTATTTCAGGTATTTTCTGAAGAATTTCCTATAGTTGCAAGAACAGGTGCAACACCAGCAGGCTCGACAACAGCCTTCTTCGAAACCGGCTTGGCGTTCCAAAGGCGCGTGCCCAGGAACAAACCAATGAGAGCGACCGGAATCATGGCTACGGGCCACATCATCCAATTGGATGGAACCTTCGCCAGATCCCCCTGCGGAAGCGCCCAGCCGTAGAAAATCGATTGGGTCGCGGTTCCGAGGTAAACCATCCCATCGATCAGACCGACGGCAACGCCAACGTTCTTCTTGCCACCGAAGTCCATGCTCGCGGTCCCGGAAAGCATGCCGTGAACGCCGATCACGCACATCGAGAGGAACACAACCGCCCATCCCAGAAAAGACGAGTCCAGCATGAACAGTAGAACGACGCCACCGAGCGCCATCAGGCCATAAAGGAGTGCCGACATCGGTCCGCGACGGGAGTGAAAGATTTTGTCGGAGAGCACTCCGGCGAAAACCCCACCGAGAATCCCCGCGCAGCACAAAAGCAGACCCCAGTTTTTCGGAACAAAAGTCCCCATGATCCCCGTCTGCTTGGCGAAGATGATGTACCAGTGCATGATCGCGTTTCTGAGGAAGCCACTGCAGAACTCGATAGCAGCGATCGTGAGGATGATCGGGTTCGAGAGCATTTTTTTCGCGACTTCCACCACACCGAGCTGCGGGCCGGTATCGCCTGACGAAGCGTCGGCGGTATCGAAATCCTCGAAACCAGCATCACTCGGGTTATCTTTTACGGCGAAGATATCGAGAACGAAGAATCCAGCCAGCAATAACGCTGGAACAAAAAACACCCAGTAAGTGGGGGCGTTCTCGACAATCAGCCGACCCCAATCAAAAGCGAAATAGACGCCCAGGGAAATCAAAATCCCGAAGATCCCACCGAAGGTGCCGCGCTCACGAACATGGAACCACTGCGCATTCACCTTCACGATCGAAACAGCACCGAAGCTCTGGAAATACATGTTTCCGGCGTAGAGAATCGAGAAAACCAGGACCAGGTTCCCGGTGTATCCGAAGAAAACGGCCAATCCCATCAGTAAATTCATGATGGCCGCGCCACCTGCAGCAAGCAGGATCGCCTTTCTGCCGCCGATCCTATCGGTCAGGGGGCCATTGATGACAAAGGCAAAGCCGTAAACAATCGTCCCCCAAAAAAAGATGGTTCCGAAATCGGCATTGGTCATTGCCCCGCCGAGTGCGTTTTTCGCCACGGTGAGGTTATAGCGTCCCATGTAAAGGAACGCGTACGTGAGTCCCAGCGGAAGCCAGTTGAACTTTCTTCTTGCGAGGAACTGAGGTGAATGACCCAGTTCCACTTTCGGTAATCTCGTCATCACGATCGCGATCGCGCCCAACAGGATCACAATCGGTAACAGCTGCGTCAGACTTGTCATGAGCATTTGCGGTACCCTCCCCGGTAGGTTTTACGCAAACTAGCCGCTCCGCCCCGAAGTTTCAATCGCCTTTCAACCCAGGTTCCGCCGGATTCATAAGAAAACGCCGCGACGCACTGCGGCTTCACATCTATTTGGAACCTTCCTGAAGGAGGGATTTCAGCTGGTCTTTCCGATCCAATTCGGCGAGCTCGCTGTATCCACCAATGAGCCGCCCGTTCGCGAAGATCTGGGGGACCGTCTGCATTCCGGAACGCTTGCACAGGGCATCCCATTGGGCGTCATCGTCCATATCAAATTGAAACTCGCGGTAGGGAAGACCACGTATTTTCAGCAGCTCTTTTGCGCGAGTGCAGTAGGGGCAGTACTTTGTCGTGAAAACTTCGATATCCGCAGCCATAGCCACCCTCACCTTCCAAGACCCACAGGACTCACTTCAAATCAAAATCCAAGCCAGTGAGTTCCCGCATGTGCTCTCGAAAAATGTCGAAAAGCTCCGCTCCGCCACCCGCGGCTTTCGCCGCATGGTCCGGGTCCACCCAGACTCGGGCATCCAGGTTCCAATTGAAATGATAAGCCCGGCCTTTGGCGCCCATGGCAATCCAGATCTGCCGAACGGCCGGCTGCATACTGAGGACCGTGCGCGACCCGCCGGCGAACTGGATCACTAACGCGCCTTGCGACCACTCACATTCCGCGACATCGGGATCGATTCCACCGAAACCGCGGTCAATCCGCTTAAAGACTTCCTGGGCCAGGTTTCGAAATTCCGCCTCGGTGATTTCCGCCCCGTTTTTCATGGTAATACTTCTAACCCCATCTCCGAGCTTGGCGAAAGCCGAAAATCGGATAATATGAACGGCCTATGACAACGACTTCCCCTGCTTCAGAAGCTTGCCCCTGTACGTCTGGCCTTAAATTAGCGGAATGCTGCAGCCCTTTTCTTCAGAAGAAGAAAAAGGCCGCGACTGCCGAGGACCTGCTGCGCGCGCGTTACACCGCGTTTGCGCGCGGGGACATCGATTTCATCCTCGACACACACCACAGCCGCACCCGCGCTGACGTGAACCGGGAAGAAGTGGAAGCATGGTCCAAGGACTCGCGCTGGCTTGGACTGGAAGTGGTGGAACGCGAAGCAGGCGGCGAAACAGATTCGACCGGAACACTCGTTTTCTGTGCACGCTATGTCAGCGAAGGAAAAGCTCACGAACACTGGGAACGCAGCCAGTTTGAAAAAGAAGGAACCGAGTGGCGGTTTCTCGATGCGCAGCCCGCGAAGCATACACCCGTCCGCCGCGCGGAACCGAAAGTCGGCCGCAATGACCCGTGTCCCTGCGGTAGCGGTAAAAAGCACAAAAAATGCTGCGCTGTCTGAAACGGCACCATAACTGCACCTTTGCGGGCCATGGTTATAAACCCAAGGCTCGTTCGTTTGACGGCCGGCTTGGTGCCCGTTTTGGCGCTGGGCTGGAGCGGCTCTGGAACCCTGGCTCGCGCCAATCCACCACCCGTTGCACCGAAGTCCGCCGCGGTTGAAACCGTCAGCCAGTCGAAGAAGGCAACGCGTGATTTTCTGAATCGTGCCGCGCACGCCTTCAATGACATCACGGAGCAAGCAACGCCCGCGGTCGTAAGCATCAGCACCGTGAAAACAATCACAGCGGAAGAAGCAGGCTTTCCCGGTGAGTTTCCAGAAGATCTGCCGTTTGGTGATCAAGCCATGCCGCCGGAAGGCGGAGTTCCCGGAAACCCCGGGCTGTCGCCAGAGGGTCCCGGGCGCTCGATGGGAATCGGCTCCGGTATCATCATTCGCGAAGACGGCCTCATCATGACCAACAATCACGTCGTGGAGAATGCCGAGCGGATCACCGTCACCCTGAACACCGATGATAAATTGCCGAAGGGCACGGACCAGACACGCACTGCGACCCTCATCGGAGCTGATGCGAAATCAGATCTGGCGATTCTCAAGATCCAGAAAAAATCCGGCGACCCCGCCCGGTTCCCGGTACTTCCCTTTGGAAATTCGACCAGGATGAAAGTCGGAGACTGGGCGATCGCGATCGGCAGCCCGTTCGGCCTGAGCCGCTCCGTCAGTTTCGGCATCATAAGCTACATCGGGCGCGGCGACATGGGTGTGCTCGATATCGAGGACTTCATCCAGACGGATGCCGCAATCAATCCCGGCAGCTCGGGAGGACCGCTCCTGAACGCGCGCGGCGAGGTGATCGGGATCAACACAGCTATCTTCTCTCAAGGTGGATCATTCACCGGCATCGGCTTCGCGATTCCGTCCAACCTGGCACAAGGTATCGTGGCGCAGCTGATCCAGCACGGACGAGTCCAGCGGGGCTGGCTCGGAGTTTCTGCGCAGGACCTGGACGAACAGCTTGCCGGACATTTCTCAGTCGCGAAAAAACAAGGAGCTCTCATAAGCAACGTGAATGAAAAGAGCCCTGCCTCAGAAGCATCGATCCGCGCGGGCGACGTCATCCTGAACTACGGCGGAGCGCCTGTGAGGAACTCGGGCGAACTCAAGGCCCTCGTCGGAAAAACGCCGAGCGGAAAAAAAGTCGCGGTCAAAATTCTTCGGAAAGGCTCGACTAAGGACCTCGCAGTGACCATTGCGGAGGAGCCTCTGCCTAAAAAACCTATTGCTCAGCTGGCCGGGCAGGCTGCGCCCGCGGGGGCGAAACCACCCAAACCCAGTCTCGAATCCCTGGGCATTGCGGTAGAAGACATTCCTGCCGAAATCGCGGAGTTCCTTGGATCGGTGGCGGATGAAGGCGCTCTGGTGGTCGGAATCCGAATGGGCAGCGCGGCGTTTGATGCCGGACTTGCACCGGGCGATATCATTCTCAAGGCAAACGACACCGAGATCAGCAAAGCCGCGGATCTGGCCAAAGCCACTGGCAAACTCAAGGCCGGGCAGGCCGCGATTCTCTATGTCCAGCGCGGCCCTAAAGAGAAGGTGTTCATTCCGCTGAAGACGACGTCGTAGTTGAACAGCTGAACTGCCCGAATGGTCGTGTTTAAACGCAACCTACGCGGCACATTTTTGGCTGCTCGCCTTAGGCAGAGCCGCAGCGGTTTTCAGGCTGACGGTGAAAGTGGCACCTTCGCCTGGTTTGGACTGAACCTCAATAGAGCCTTCCCATTTAGAAATAATCGTATGGACGATGGAGAGTCCTAAACCGGTACCTTTTCCGGGGCTCTTGGTCGAAAAGAATGGATCGAAGATTTTGGTGACATCCGCGCCTGGAATTCCGGCGCCATCATCCGAGACGATGAGCTGACTCAGATCTCCTTGGCATCGGGTACGGATTACGATTTTCCGCTCTCCAGTTACTGAATCCATCGCATCCCGAGCATTCGTCAGAAGATTCATCACGACCTGGTTCAGGCATCCTATGTTGCCGACAATGAACGGTCTTTCGGGAGCCAGGTCACAGACGACCTCGACCCCGCTCTTCTGAAGGAGTGTTTTACAAAATGCCACTGTTTCGACGACGCATTGATTGAGATCAACGGCACAGGGATACGTCCCACAATCGCCACGCGAGTAGTTGAGCAGGGTGCCGATTATCGCGGCAATACGGTTTCCCGCTTCTTCCATGTGCTGAACTCTTTTTTGAAAAGCGAGGACATCGAAGCGCTCGCGGAACTCTGGCTTCATCCAGATCGGGACCTGTTCAACAAGAACCGAAAGGTTGCCAAGCAAAATCGTGAGCGGATTATTGATCTCATGGGCAACGCCGGCGGCAAGGGTCCCGATCGAGGCAAGCTTCGCGGACTGAAGCATCTGCGCCTGCAAATAATGTTTTTCTTTTTCAGCCTGCTTTTGGCTAGTGACGTCGCGGTTCGCTGACCGCCGACCCAGATAATTTCCTGAAGCGTCGTGGACGGACTGGCATGTGTGCTGGATCTGACGAACAGTACCGTCCCGGTGAATGATCCGGAACTCGATTTCCTCGGTGCAGGGTGCGTTGGAACCAATAGATATCAGGTGATCTCGAATGATAGTTGCGTCTTCCGGATGCGTGATGGATTCGAGGAGGTGCTGATCTTTGAAAAATTCTTCTTCTGCATAACCAGTAACCTTCTGACATGCCCTGGACATCCATTCCAGTCGCCCGCTTGGATTGATCCAGTACTCCCAGTTGGAGGTGTAATCAGCCACTGTTTTGAATTTTTGCTCACTTACCGAGAGGTCCTGGTACAAACGTTCCAGCTCCATAGCTGCCTGCTTGCTGTCCATTTATCTTTATCGGAACATCTGACCCGGAACTATATAGCGCGGCGCCAACAAAAAACCGGGCGCTTCATCGAAGCACCCGGTCTTTTGTTTTCATCAAAACGGTCGTGCCGTTTTGATGACCAGCGGGATCAGCCTAGCCCGATTGCAAGGGCCACCGTACCCATGAACAAGTCATCATTGGGTGCGAAGGTCCAGTCTGGGCGCAAGCTCAGAGCGGCGTTCTGTCCGAGACCGAACTCGATGTCAGCGCCGGCATTCGGATAATATTTCCAGAGTGAATCCGATCCCGTGCTGTCATCACCGAGGTTGATCGAATTCGCGACGGAACGATAAATAATGTTCCCTCCTCCGTGAGCCGACAGGCGGACAGCTTCAGCGACATTGTAGCCGACCTTCAGATTCGTGGGAATAACGGCCATGTTCGACCCAGCCTGACCGAGAGCTTCGTTGTCCGGATTTCTTCCGATGAAGTCAGAGGTCGGGGCTCCCAGATGTGAGTAAATGAACCCGACAGTGGGGCCGAAGAACATGTCTTTTTCCATCATTTCCCCGAAAAGCGGAGCTGCATTCCAGTCGATCTCTAAACCGTAAGCCATCCTGGCGGTGTTCCCGTCGACATCGTCAAAGGCAATCGCGCCGACAAGGGGCTTCACCGCCACGGTCTCATCTTTCAGGAAACCGCGTGTAAGCTCGCTCGCCTCGGCGGTAGTGACGGTATCGGTCTGTTCTCTTTCCTGCGCCAGAGCGGCGCCTCCTCCCCAGAGTGGACTTACTAGAAGTCCTGTGCATAGAAATCCCATAATGATTCTGCGCATAATCGTGTTCTCCCTTGGTATACCCAAGAGCTGTGCATCCTCTGTTCCACGTGTGTTACACGCGGTGGGGCGAACCCGGTGAATTAGGAGACTTCCACGATCTTGATCTGACGGCCGTCCACGGATACGGCACGGTTCCCGTTTAGAAAAGCGATCAGCTCTTCGCCGATCAGCTCAGCTGCGTGCTGCGAGAGAACTCCAAGCCGAACGAGATCGGCCGGCCCCTCGATTTTATTCCTAAGAAGCGGCAAGAGCTGCGCCGCTGTTGCAAGATGCTTTGCTGCTATTCGATGGCGATCCGCTAAAATCCCGACGTAGAATCGCACGAGATCGAGCACCTGCGATTCGTCCGGATTCGGTGCATCCTGACGCTCGGACGTGAGTGTCTTCAGGCGCTCGTCGATGGCACCTGCGTTTTCGATCGCTTTCAGGAGGGCCTCCCCGCTGTTCCTCAGCTCTCCTTTATTCAAGCCTCGAAACGCGCCGAGATGTGCGATGTCTTTTGGCCGAACGCGGGCGAGATCGAGCAAAACAGAATCATCAGCAACCCAGCGCCGTGGAAGATTCAGCTGCCTCACGCGCTCCTCGCGCCAGCGGACGAGCTGCAGAAGCACCGCTTGCGCCTTTCGATCCAGGTGCCCGCCGCGGATCAATTTCGCCGCAATACCATCAACATCGGGCTCATAAAGTCTGGGATCGCTCCACTTCGACGAAAGTTCGAGAGCCCACTCTCTGCGCCCAAGTTCATCCAAACGAGTCAGAAGCTTCCGCCCGAGTGCCACGAGATGTTTGACATCCTCGTGCGCATATTGGATCAGCTGTTCTGGAAGCGGTCGAACAGACCAATTCGTGCGTGAGTGCCCCTTTTTGATCGTGACATCCAGGCCAAGTTTCAGAAGTCGACCCAAGCCGATTCCATCGCCATAACCGCAAAGCGACGCGGCCACCGCGGTATCGAGAGTAGGAGACGCCAGGCGCCCGAAGCTCGTATAAAGGCATTCCTCGTCGCCTTGCGCGGCATGGACGATTTTCAGGATCTTCTGATTTTCGAAAATCTCAAGAAGAGGGCTCAACCCCTGATTGAACCCGCCCTGAGGCCCTGGCGCATATCCCTTCTTGAAAGCGTTCGCATCGACAAGCCAGGACTCGTCGTCCGTCGCGACCTGAATGAGTTCGACCACGGGAAAAAAGGTCTGCTCACGAATAAACTCAGTATCGAAGGAAATCAGGTCGCAGTCTTTCAATCGAGCGGCAAGCTGCTCGATTTCAGCGGCGGTCGACAGCGGTAGAGGATGAGCCTGCATCCTTTAGGTATATTCGAAAACCGGCAGTTCGGCCAATTCGAATTCTAGTGATTGCGGGGCTTCGGTTTGCGCGGCTTCGGATGGCGGTCTGGACGAGGCTTCTTCGGGCCGGCGTTTTCGATATCCCAGCCGTACAAAGTACCATCGATCATCATGAATCCGGCCTCGTGGCCCCGATGCTTCGGGTTCATGTGCACCCAATGGATGATCGCGCCTGAAGGAGACGCAGGATACGGTCCTGAGGGAGCCGTCGAGGTGATGTAATCACCGCAAGCTTCCACTTCCATCCCCACTCGAACGTTCGGAACGGCGCCGAAGTCCTGGTTATAGATAACTTCAATGACGTCTTCACCGTGTTTTCCGATGTTGATTTCGAAATGCTCGTGTCCGTTTTTATCCGGAAAAACATCCACGACGACGCCCTGGATGTGCGCGCGCTCACGGAACTGATTGGAGGTGGTTCGCTTCCAGTGAAGGACCTGCTGATTATTGACCGGAATATTACGTCCATAGGCAATGCATTCCGGGGCATGATCAGCCGCGACTGAAACGGTGGCGTTCGCAAACGCGAACAAAAGAGCGAAAACCGGCGTGAAAGACACAACGCGGACGTTCAGCCAGCGCTTCTGCAGCAAGGTAAATTCCATGTTCCCCCCCCGTAGCCCCTTCAATCTGAAATGAGCTAATGGAAATCAGTTTTTTGAATGAGGGGCGAATACCCTGCCAAGCGGGATTAATCAAGAAAAGTTGAGAACGAAAAACGAGTTTTCAGGCTGCCTTCGACTCAGAAGTTTCTTGTCCTTTATTGAGGACGAAAACTCTGACTCGCACCAGCGAGGCCGTACCCGACAGGGAGAAATCAGTCATATCAGGATCTTGTTCGTATACCTGAAACGCATAGCTGGCGATGGTGGTCGCTGCTTCTCTTTCTGTCTGCTGGTATTCTTCGATGCGCAGTTTGGACCGGAGCCACTGCACCCCATGGTCTCGGATGTCCGACCGGAGAAACGGTTGCGTCAGGAGCGTTTCGACATAATCGCCGAATTCGTCGTCCTCCCGGCTTTGGAGCGCGCGACGACGATGCAGCTCATTCAGCGGAGCTTCCTCGCCCTCTTCACATGCGTTTTCCAAAAATAATATTTCGCGTTCATCTGAAAGGGTTTCCACAAGGGACGGTTTTCCGCCCTCAAAGCGTACTACCAGCGCGATGGTTGCTGATCTCATGTTTCCTTTGCCTTCTGCTGTTCCCACAATACTCTTCGGACCACTTCAATACCTGACTGAGTTAGTTAACAATATCGGGTCCTTCTGGACCCTCCCCCTTTCCAAAGTGCTGGTAAACTGGACCTTTTTAAGGCATGTTGTGGCACCTTTATGAGTTTAGTTGACCTTCAGCGGGAAGTGGCCAGAAGGCGTACTTTCGCAATTATTTCGCACCCTGACGCGGGCAAAACGACCCTGACAGAGAAGCTTCTTCTCTACGGTGGAGCCATTCACCTGGCCGGTGCAGTACGCGCAAAAGCCAACCAGCGACATACAACCTCAGACTGGATGGAAATCGAAAAACAGCGTGGAATTTCAATCAGCTCGAGCGTCCTTCAGTTCGAGTATCAGGGTGTTCAGGTAAACCTCCTGGATACTCCCGGCCACAAGGATTTCTCCGAGGACACCTATCGCACCCTGACTGCTGCCGACGCTGCCGTCATGCTCATTGACGCAGCCAAGGGCGTTGAGCCGCAAACGCGGAAGCTGTTTGAAGTCTGCCGAATGCGCGGCATTCCGATTTTCACGTTCATGAACAAACTCGACCGGCCCAGCCGTGACCCGCTGGACCTGCTCGACGAACTCGAAAAAGTTCTCGGAATCCGCACCTACCCCATGACCTGGCCCATCGGCGCGGGTGATCGCTTTAAGGGCGTGTACGATCGCCATGCGCGCGAAGTGCTTCTCTATCAGACCGAAGGGGAAGCAAATGTCAAAGGGCGCCTGGCTCCAAAAGGAGTCAGTGGCGTGGATGACCCCGCGTTCATCCAACTGCTCGCCGGTCCCGAAGGTGATGCTGATGAGGCGAAAGAGCTGCACGACCAGCTCCGCTCCGAACTGGAACTGATCGAAATGGCTGGCGACGCGTTCGACAAGAATCAGGTGCTTGCAGGTCAGCTTTCACCGGTATTTTTCGGAAGCGCCATGAATAATTTCGGAATCGAGCGCTTTCTTCAACGTTTCATCGAAATGGCTCCGGCCCCCGCGCCGCGCACGACGGTGGATGGTCCGATCGAACCGATAGATCCACGCTTCTCCGGATTTATTTTCAAGATTCAGGCGAACATGGATCCTTCCCATCGCGATCGCGTGGCCTTCATGCGGGTATGCTCCGGCAAATTCACCCGTAACATGAGCGTGAATCACGTTCGGATGAAAAAAGAAGTGAAACTCTCGCGCCCGCTGAATTTCTTCGCGCAGGAGCGCGTGATCATCGAAGAGGCCTGGCCGGGCGATATCGTGGGTCTCCTGGATACCACAGGAGACCTTCGCATCGGCGACACGCTTTGTGAGCGGGCACAGTTTGAGTACGAGGGTGTGCCGCGCTTTTCGCCCGAGCACTTTGTCAGCGTGATGATCCTGGACCCGATGAAGCGGAAACAGCTGAAGAAGGGGCTGGAACAGCTTGCAGAGGAAGGCGTTGTGCAGATTTACAAGCAACGCGGCCTCGGAGACAAGGATCCCATCCTGGGCGCGGTCGGCGCTTTGCAGTTCGAAGTACTGCAGTTCCGTCTGAAGGCGGAGTACGGGGTGGATGTCAGAATTGAACGTCTGCCCTATATTCACGCGCGCTGGGTGACCGGAGCCGGACTGGATGCTGATTATTTCGAGAGGCGCGAGGACAGTCGCTGCCTCGAAGATCGCGATGGACAGCCAGTCATCCTGTTCAAGTCCGACTGGGGTTTGCGCTGGGCACAGGAAAACTACAAGGCTCTCCAGTTTCACAAAACCGCACCGATGGTGCAGGGTTAACCGGAATCAGCTCAGAAGTGTTTGCCGTTTTCGAAATAGCGCCGGCGCTCAAGCTTCGTCAGATAGACGTCCACGTCCCCGCAGCCTGATTTCCGCAGCTCTGCTGTCACGACATGCGCTATCGCGTCTTCTTGTTCCTCACCTCGATCGAAAAGACAGATCTCGACAAAGGGAGAACCCTGGACGACAGCCCCGTCCTGAATGAACGTGTCGGCATTCACGGCGATAGTGACGTACTCGGACGGAAGCGAGAGAAGAGATGAAATCTGCTCCTGAATGGCTGAAGACGCTTTCTTAACCGTCTCAAATGAAATCGCATAAGTAGTGATTCGAGGCATCATGCGGAATTACTCGATTGGTCACCGCACAACCAGAAAATTCGCACTTACGAAAGCACTTGAATCCAATGTCTGCTCACTTCTTCGCCTTCGTACCAAATGGTCCCGATAAAGGGACGCTGGGCCAGTACATACGGCAAGAAAAGCGCATCGCCCTTCCAAAGCGCAAGCGAGGGAACATCGGAGTCGGGGATCCAATGCAAGCTCCCCTCGGGACCGCCAAGAACCTGAGCTGCATCAGGAACATCGACCGTAAAAACGAAGGCCAGCCAGTCCTCACTCTTATGGGCTTTGAAATTCGGGAACTGAAGCACGCCAAGAGGCCTAAAGGATTCTTCGGCAAGGTCCAGGCCCGATTCCTCCCGTAGCTCGCGTTTGGCTGTCTGCCTGGGAGACTCGTCCGGCTCGCATTTTCCTCCGAGCCCGTTCCATTTCCCGGAATGGTAATCGCTCGCCTGGTCGCGGGCGTCACGATGAATCATAAGCACCCGACCAGAGCGCCGAGCGTACACCAGCACTGCTGGAATCGCTTTTCTAGCACCCGACTCAAATGGATTCACGAAAACGCCGCCGTCTCAATCGCCGCTATTCCCGTTCGAGGAATACATGCTGTCGATGATCTTGCGGAAATTCTTATCAATGATGTTCCGCTTCATTTTCAGCGTGGGTGTCATCTCCCCCTCTTCGATCGAGAATTCCCGCGCAAGAATCGAAAAACGTTTGATCTGCTCGTAAGTCGCAAGCGTCTTGTTCAGCTTTTCGATCTCTTTTTTCACCTCAGCTACGATGACCGAATCCTCAATCACCGCCCCGTTGGCGAGACCCTTGGCCTTCAGTTCGGCAAGCGGTGCTTCGGCGAGCGTGATCAGCGCGGAAAGATACTTCCGGCCATCACCCACCATGCAAACCTGGCTGATCAAAGGCGAAGCCTTCAGATTTTCCTCGATCGGCAAAGGGGCGACCATCTTGCCGCCAGAGGTCTTGAGAACTTCCTTCTTGCGCCCCATGATCCGGAGCATGCCGCGTTCATTGAATTCACCGATATCCCCTGTATGCAGCCATCCGGCTTCAAGCGTGGAGGCCGTCGCCGCATCATCCCTGAAGTAGCCCTTGAAGACGTTCCTGCCGCGGCACAGAACCTCACCGTCCTCCGCGATTTTCACCTCAATCGGAGAAACAGGCTTACCCACCGTGCCGGCGCCCTCCACTCCGATTTCGGTCATGCAGATCACGCCGGTGGATTCCGTCTGACCGAAGTCTTCCATGATCTCGAGGCCGATCCGCCGGAACCAGCGGGCCACATAGGCGGGAAGGGCAGCGGCGCCGGAGGCGAGGCGTTCCGAAGCACCCAGTCCAAGCGCAGTGCGCACTTTCCCGAGGATAATGCGGTCAGCAATCTTGTACTGAATCAAGTCAAGCGGGCTTGGCATTCTGCCCGAGTATTTGGCATTGGCCACTCGCTCGCCGACATCCAGCGCCCAATGCGCAAGCTGCTTCCGAGGGGGCGGGAACGCGCGCACTTTGATGTTTACGCCTTCCATCATCTTTTCCCAAAGGCGCGGCACGGACAGAAGCAGTGTCGGCTGAACCTCGGGGAGTTCGATCGAGACATTCTCGAACTTCGAGGCGAAGCTTACGGCATTGCGGCACGAAATGCCGACCCCGATGTTCTGGAGTTTCTCGGCAATATGACAGAGTGGCAGAAACGAAAACAGCCGCTGTTCTTTTTCGAGAGTTCCTTGCGGCAACCTCCAGTGGCGGGTCACGGCGTCGGCCGTGAACACGAGATTATCGTGGGACAAAAGAGCCCCTTTCGGATTTCCCGTGGTTCCCGATGTGTAAATAATGAACGCCGGCTTATGGGCATCGACGGCCGCGATATATTCGTTCCATTTCCTCGCGCCGGACGCAACCGCAAGCCTCCTGCCCTCTTCCAGTGCCGCCTTGTAGGTGATGGCCTTGGGCGAAAAAGCGGTATCCTCGTCAAACGTGATCACAAGTTGAAGCCGTTCCAGAACCGCGGCGGAGCCGGGCGCCTCGACGAGTTTGTTGAAAAAAGCCGTATTTTGTACGGCCAGAAAACGGGTTTCCGTATGCGAAAGAATGTACTCGATGTCCTTCGGCATCGAGTTTGGATAAAGACCCGCTGATTTTGCCCCCACTAGCATGGCCGCGAGGTCCATGTGGACCCATTGGGGACAGTTTGCCGAAAGAATGCAGCTCACCCCATCCTGGGTCAGCCCGCGCGATTCCAGGAAAAGCGCCAGGTGGTAAACACGATCGCGGAATTCGGCAGCACTGATAGGCTTCCACTCACCGCCTTTTTTGTAGCGCTGTGCCGGCATGTTTGGCAGTTCTTCGGCCCAACGTCCGAGTCGATGCAGTACGGTTGGCATAAAATCTCTCCGGTCTTCGGCTTAAAGCCACAGGTTTTTCCCAGCTTAGCCACTCACACCCGATTGTCAACAAACGGAAAAGGCTAGAAACTCGCAACGCAAGGTGCTAGACAGAGAACAACAAAAGGACTCGTATCATGGCAAAGAGACTCAGCACGAAGCATCGTAAAATCGCCCGCCGCAAGGCCGCCGAATACCTAGCCGGAAACGCCCCGCGCCCGCACAAGATCGCGGTGGAACGCAGCAGCCGCGCCAAGAAGCGCAAAGCGAACCCTTCCGTCTAATCGCATTCGGTCCGCTTGGGTGCGACCGGCACAGATCTGACCTCTTCGGCGCATGAATTGCTCCGGATGATGGCATGGAGCAGTTTCCGCCGGTCCTGCCCGTCCTGCCTATCCGAAACACTGTCCTATTTCCCTCGATTTCCATGCCGCTGGTCATTGGACGCGGCCGGAGCATCAAGGCGGTCCAGGAAGCCGCTCAGTTCGACAATTTTCTGGTGATTGTCGCACAGCGTGTTTTGACGCCCGGCGATCCGGAACCAGGAGACCTCTACGAGATCGGCACGCTCTGCAAAATAGAGAGTGTCGTTTCCACGGAAGAGAGCAGCCGCCAGATCGTTGTCACCGGCATTGCCCGGTACCGGATCGCACGCGTCGAGCTCGATGCGACGGAGACTTATTTGACGGCTCGCGGAGAGACTGTGGCCGATATCCACAGCGAGGACCCGATTCGAAACGAAGCCCTCTTCAATCACCTGAAAGAACTCACCCGCGAAATTCTCGAGCTGCTGCCCGGCGCAATGGAACCCCTGATCAAGCTGATCGACCAAGTCGATGATTCGGCGTACCTGAGCAACGTCTGTGCAGCGTACCTGAACCTCTCACTTCCCCAGAAGCAGGAACTCTTAGAAACAGTTCAGGTGGAGCGCAGGATGGAGCTTCTTCTGTCTCACATGCGCAAGGAGCGCGAGGTGCTCACGATCCAGCGCGAAATACGCGATAAAATGTCCGAGCGTCTCAATAAAGCGCAGCGGGAAGCCCTCTTGCGCGAACAGCTCCGAACCATTCGCTCGGAGCTTGGCGAAGAAGCATCTGAAGATGCCGCAGACGAACTCGATCAGAAATTACGGGATGGGCGCCTTCCCGAAGAAGCCGCCAAACAGGCGCGTGATGAACTGAATCGGCTTCGGGCACTCCCACCCGCTTCAGCTGAATACCATGTGATCCGCACCTATCTGGAATGGCTTGCGGCGCTGCCCTGGTACAAGCGCAGCGAAAGCCGGATTGACGTAGCACGCGCGCGTCAGATCCTGGATGAAGATCACTACGGACTCGAAGCGGTCAAAAAACGTATCCTGCAGTTCCTCGCAGTCGCGAAACTGAAGAATGACCTTCACGGCCCGATTCTTTGCCTCGTTGGCCCCCCCGGTGTGGGGAAAACCTCGCTCGGCGAGTCCATCGCCCGCGCCATGGGACGAAAGTTCATCCGGACCTCGCTCGGAGGCGTCCGGGACGAGGCGGAGATCCGCGGTCATCGCCGCACGTATGTCGGGGCGATGCCGGGCAGGATCATCCAAAGCATCAAACGGGCAGGAACGCGAAACCCACTGATGATGCTGGACGAAATTGACAAGCTTCGCGCCGACTTCCATGGCGACCCTTCGGCAGCCATGCTCGAAGTGCTCGACCCGGAACAGAACAAAAGCTTTACCGACCACTATCTCGATCTCGCGTTTGACCTGTCAGATGTGTTTTTCATCTGCACGGCGAACGTGATCGACACCATTCCTTCCGCGCTCAAGGACCGTATGGAGATCATCGAAGTCAACGGCTACACGTCTCTGGAGAAACTTCACATCGCCACCCGATATCTCATGCCGAAGCTTCTGGCGGACCACGGGGTCAAACCCGAGTGGATTCACCTGCCGGATGAAACCATCGAACGGATCATCACGCATTACACCCGCGAAGCGGGAGTGCGGGAACTTCAGCGTAAGATCGCCGCCCTTCTTCGATCAGCGGCTGAAGAAATCGTTGCACGACGGGGCACCAACGATGAGCCCGACACGCAACCCGTCATCGAACTCACGCCCGATCGGCTGAATCAACTTCTGGGACCCGAACGTTTTTATCCGGAACTCGCTGAACGGGCGATGAAACCGGGCGTGGCCACCGGGCTCGCATGGACCCCTCATGGAGGGGACATTCTTTTCATCGAGGCAGCCGCGATGCCATCGGAAAGATCGAGCCTGACGCTCACGGGTCAGCTCGGAGACGTGATGAAAGAATCCGCACAAATCGCGATGAGTATCGCCCGCTCGATCTCCGCGAACATGGAATACCGCGATTTCGCGTTCTCGCGTCATGATATCCACCTTCACGTCCCCGCAGGCGCCATTCAGAAGGACGGGCCTTCCGCTGGAGTGGCCATGCTGACCTCGATCGTCTCCCTGCTGCTTGGGCGACCGGTGGATCCCAAGATCGGAATGACCGGCGAGATCACCCTTCGCGGAGCGATACTCCCAGTGGGCGGCATCAAGGAGAAAGTTCTTGCCGCCGCGCGAGCGGGACTGCAAACGATCGTGCTTCCAAGGAAGAACCAGCAGGATCTCGTGGACGTTCCGCAGGAAACGCGCTCGCAACTGCAGTTCCGCTATGTCGACACGGTCGATGAGGCTCTGGAATTCACCCTGGGGATCAAACCCATTCGCCTGGCGGTCCAACCGGCGGCGTGACCCCCACCTTCGGGCAAAAACGTGAGATAGGGCATCGCTCGCAATACGCGCGTCGGGCCGAGCAAATCTCGCGTCCGTGTTGAATCAGAAGATGAGAGAAGTGTATCCAATGTTTTTCCGGAACAAGCTTCAGCAATTCCCTTTCAACGATTTCCGGATTCTTCGATGCTGTCAGGCCCAGGCGCCGCGAAACCCGGCCCACATGCGTATCCACGGCGATGCCGGTGGCTATTCCAAACGCATTGCCAAGAATCACGTTCGCGGTTTTCCTGCCGACCCCCGGCAACTTGACGAGCTCTTCGCGAGTGCCGGGGACCTTACCGTGATGCAGTTCAGCGATCTGGGCAGCGGACTTCTTCAAGGCCTTTGCCTTGTTCTTGTAAAATCCCGTGGATTTCACGAGACGCTCGAGTTCACTCAATTTGGCTTTAGCCATCGCGTGAGCATCCGGGAACCTTCGAAAGATTTCGGGCGTGATCAGGTTGACCCGCTTATCGGTGCACTGAGCTGAAAGCACGGTCGCCACAAGGAGCTGAAAAGGGTTCTTGAAGTCCAGGCTGCAGGCGGCCTCCGGATATTCACGTTCAAGGACGCGAATCACTTCAGCCACTCTTTTTTTCTCAGAATCGGAAACCTTCACTGCAGACATGCGACCACTCTCTCATGTCTGCCTGACTCAAGCCACTTTCTCCCCCGGCATGGATTCGTCGGACTTGAGAACCCGCTCATGGATCGCCCAGACAGGACAGGACAGGGCTGAGAACAACTGCCGGGTGGTCAAGCCCGTGAAATAGGTTTCGATCGGACCACTGCGAGCTCCAACGGCTATGAACGCGTATCCTCCCGATGAAGCCGCCTCCCAGATGGCGTGCACCAGTACCTTGCCAGGGGGGTTCAACTCGATGGAAGTCGGAATACCCGCCGCATTCAGGATTCCGGCGAACCGCTCAGCAATTTTTCGTCTTTCCTCCCGATCATCGTCCCAAGCCACCTGAAATGCTTCAGGCGCGCTCCCGACTTCCAACGCACTGCCGGCGGGACGCGGAACCTCGTGAAAGAGCGTCACGGAGGCCCCCAACCGCCGTGCAAAGGGAATCAGCCGATCGATGACCTTTCTGGCTTCGTAATGAAAATCGGTCGGGAAAAGGATCTTGGGCGATCCTTTTGACGCGAACGCCGCGGTATGCGCATAACGCAGGATGGGAACAGGGCATGAGAGGAGCAGCTTTTCGGAAAGCTTGTCGCGCCGCTTGGTTTCCGGGTGGGCGGGATAAAGAACCAGGTCGCCTCGCAATGAAACCACCCCTTCCCGAATTTTATCCACTCTCTCCGAAAGGCTCTCCTCGATGGAGCCCATCGACAAAGGCAGCACCTCTGCCCGCAACTGCTTGGCGAGCAGATCAACAAAGCCGCCCGCCTGGTGAGGTGTTGCCGTTCCGTCGGCGCTCAGGAGGATCAGACGCCAGCTTTCCGCTACCGATATTTCCGTCATGCCTGAGTACGAAGCAAGCCACGTGCTCCGGAGAGGGCTTCGTAATTGCTACGACTGGCCTTAATGGCTAACAGCAGAAGCTGGAAAATCGCGACGATCCGCGGTGTCGAACTGAAGTTACACTTCAGCCTGCTCATCCTCCTCGTTTATGTGGTTATGGTGGCGAGCATGCAATACCCGTTGGTGGCAAAGCAGGCGGGGCTGGATCCGGCCTCCCTGCGCGGGGGGCCCCTGATCTGGGGCTTCATTTTCGCGATCGCGCTGCTCGTCTCGGTCGCTATCCATGAATTCGGACATGTGCTGGTCGCTCAAGCGCACGGGGTGCGCGTGCGCGGGATCACACTGATGATGTTGGGTGGGATGTCCGAAATGGAAGAAATGCCGGAAAAACCCTACGCGGAATTCAAACTCTCGATCATCGGCCCGATTGTCAGCTTCGCGATCGCGGGCCTCCTCTTCTTTCTTCGTTCCCTGACTTCTTCAGGTGAACTCGTCCTGTTCACTTCGTGGCTTGGAACGGTGAACCTCGTGCTCGCCATCTTCAACCTGGTCCCTGCCTTCCCTCTTGACGGCGGAAGAGCGCTCAGATCGGTGCTGTCGGCGCGACAGGGAAAACTTCGCGGCACGCAAGTCGCGGTCGCCATCAGCAAGTCCCTGGCCTGGGCTCTCGGCATCCTGGGACTGATGGGCATGAACTTCCTCCTGATCCTGATCGCGTTTTTCGTTTACACGGCGGCAAACAGCGAGCTTTTCCTCCTCACAAGTCGAACGCTCCTGAAAGACGTCAAGGCGGGCGAAATCGGGATCAGAACCCGTGTGCTCGAACAGGCCGAATTCATGGATTCGACGGCTGAGGAAATGATCACCTTGCGAACAAGCATCCTGCCGGTTCGAATCATGGCTCCTCCGGGAGCAGCAATCGTACGCCTGGCATCTTTTCGCCGTATTCCGCGCGACCATTGGCGGCACACCCGAATCGAGAGCGTCATGGAGCCGGTTGCCAAAGTTCTCGACGTGAATGAACCGCTTTCGGACAATCTCCCGGTGCTTGCGAGCAATCCGGGAGGCGCGCTGCCATTGAAAACAGAGGACGGCAGGATCGTCGGCATCGTGCGCTCGGCCGACGTCTTTGAGTTGATGCAGTTCCGCAGCCTGCGACCTGAATCATCGGCGTCAGCCCGTGATCGAGACGATCACAAACGAGCGGCCTGATATGCGAAAGTGAGGTCAACATGCTTACGCGAATGAAAGAACTCGATGGATACCGGATCCTGGCCACGGACGGGGACATCGGCCACGCGGAGGACTTCCTCCTTGATGATGAAAAATTCGGAATTCGTTTCATTGTCGTGAATACGGGATTCTGGCTGTTCGGGCGAAAGGTTCTGATCTCACCTCATGCCGTCAGTCGCCTGGACAAAGTGGCAGGCGAAATCGTCGTGAATCTCTCGCAACAACAGGTGAAGGACAGTCCTGACATCGACACGGAGATGCCGGTCTCAAGAGAGCACGAGATGCAACTTCTGCGTTACTACAATTGGCCCGTCTACTGGGGAGGCATGGGCCTCTGGCGTGAGAGCGACAAACCTCAGCTTTATCCGATCGAAAGGCATTCTGACGAAGCGGTTGAGAAGGACTCTCCCCCTCCGTTTTTACTTTCACCCGAAGGTTCTGAATTGAATCCGCACCTGCGGTCGATCAAGGAATTGAGAGGCTATCACATTGATGCCAGAGGCTCCGTCTTCGGGCATATCGAGGATGCCTTCGTGGACAATGAAAGCTGGGCCCTCAGATACCTTCTGGTGGACACAAAAAGCTGGTGGCCCTCGCTTCCGGTGCCGATATCGACGGAATGGATTACGGACATCTCGTGGGAGAAAAGCCTGATCCGGGTGGATCTGGATCCGGAACAGATCAAATCAGCGCCGGCGCTGAGCCCCCATGTCCCCTTCGATCGCACTTTCGAAGCACGGCTTTACTCACATTATGGCAAGACCGGCTACTGGGATCGCCTTGCGGCCTGAAGATCAGCGAGCTCGGCAAAGCCCCGCGCCCAGGCGATCCAGCCGCCAGAAAATCGAATTCACGAATGCGCGGTTGAACGCGATGCGACCCGCGACCGTGGAGACCTCTGAAGAACCCCAGGCCGTACGCGATTGCTCATGAATGGCATCAATCACCGCCGGGATAAGCAATTTCGGATCAGGACGCAGGCAGCGTTTCGATTTGAGCCGCTGATAAAGCGCGTAGCGAGCTGGCCCAAGGAGTTCATGCGATTCAACACGGGCAACATTTTCGAAAGCGTTTCCCGCATTCGTGAAGTCGCGCGGCAGGCCTGCGGCGCGATCGTTCACCAGGATGCTGATGATCTTTCCGGTAAGCGCCCAGTCCTGGCCATCCAGCACCGCGACCAGATCGGCGAAAAACTCATGGTAGCTGGATAGTATGGAAAAGTGCTTGTTTGTGTGCTCGCTGACTTTTGATCCGGCTTCCTGCAGCAGCTTGTCGTTCAGCTGAGCTTGCGGCTCGTATTTTTTGCTCAGCCGAACCACTGTCGCCTCAAACTCTCTTGCTTGCTCGGCTGTCCACTTAGATTTCGGCCCGTACTTCCGGGTAAAGGACTGCTCCAGCATACGGTATTCACGGAGATACTTCAGCTGGACCACCTGCTGGATCGCCATATGCTCACCAAGTCGGGTCATCAAGGCGAGTTCCTCACGGAATTCCGCGTTTCTCGAAGCGAGAGCAGAATTCAACATCGCATGGCCGTATTCGTGTGCCACAACCCCCCTCGAAATATCGTTCGGAAAATACCTGGCAGAACGACCCGCGCCCAAACTCCCTTTCAATCTCAAGGGTACATTCAAGGCATAGCCCGAGTAATAAGCGTTATCGTCTTCCGCCGTCAGTACGAGAGCCAGCCGGGGTTTCGTGGCGCGTGGAGGCATCCAGGCACCGAGCTTGCTCATGATATTGCGGACACCGGTCGTGTCAGCACAGGAAAGGCCCTCGTTCAGGACAACGGCCCTGAAAGGGATCGGACTGAGCGTAGGACACGCATTGTTGTTTTCCGGAAGCAGCTCACGAAGATCGATTCGAGGGCCTGCGACGACCACTTGGGAGAAGCTCAGGAAACCCAACAATAAAAGCGCGTGTTTCATGGCAGGCCGAGTACCATGACCTAGCGCGAAGCGTCAAGTAATCTACTAAAGGAGATTTTGAGGAAATATAAGAAGTTGGTGCTCGCGGACAGACTCGAACTGTCACGGGTTACCCCACTGGTTCCTAAGACCAGCGTGTCTGCCATTCCACCACGCGAGCACATCCCGTTTTTAAGGTTTTAAGGACGGTTAAGCAATCTTTTTGTCGCGAAGTTCCTGCTGGCCGCGCTGAAGCTCCATTTTGAGCCTTCCCTCTTCGCGCTTCAGCTCTTCGACTTGAAGCTTGAGCTGCTCCGCTTCCTTCGAATTCGAGATGGCAAGCTTCGTTGCAGCGTCCAGGCGCCGCTTCAGGTCTTCTACGTTGCCGCCGCTGATGCTCCGGTCCTTCTTGACCTCGGCAAGCTTGTCGGAAATCTGTTTGTGCTGCTGACGAAGGTCCTCGAGCTGCCGGTTGGTGCGCTCGTGTTTCATGCGAAGAGCTGAAAGCTCGGCCAGCGGTGCGCTGCCCAGCTTGCTCGCGGATTGCGCCGAAAGAAGCTGAGAACGAAGGTCATCGACCTTCGACTTGAGCAGGGAATTCTCTTCTTTGGCGGAAACCAGCATCCTTTGGGAGAGCATGTATTTGTGTTTGAACTGCCCCGTGTCGCTCGTCGTTTTCGTAATCGTTTTGGAGCGTTCCAAGGTCATATTCACCTCGGAAAGCTGGTCGCGAAGGCGCCCGAGGGAGACGTCTTTCTGCCGAAGGGCTTCATCCTTCCTGCGAAGCTCTTCCTGAAGCGCCTGTTCGCGTGATTTGAAGTGATGTTCCTTCCTTCGGACCGAAAGGTTCACCTGCTTGGCGAGGTCGTGCAGTCGCGATTTTTCAGCCACCAATTCGCCGAGCATGCCATCCATCCACCCTTGAGCACGCTCGCTTGAGAGCTCCTCGCGGATTTCAGCGGCCTTCTGCTGCACGCGGGTAACGGCCTGGTTAAATCCCCCGCTGTGAATCTCACGTACCAGCTTTCCGGCGGTTTCAGACGGACTCTCGTCCGGTCCGGTCGCCGCGTCCGTGGCCGTTGCTGTCGTCGCCTGGGCGCTGCTGGCGCTCTGCGCTTCACTCGCAAGGTCCGCTTCAAAGATCGGCGGCGGCTCGATAATGGTGAATTTTTCCTCTCGTGGCGTTTCGTCCACCTGTACTTTCGCACGCCGGAAAGGCCAGGCTTTCTTGAGAAGTCCCGTTAGCGCGCTCGGATTCATGACGCTTGGGCGTTCATTCCGCGACTTCTCTGAAAGCTGCTGCTCCAGTTCCGCGATTTTTTCCTGATAGGAACGAAAGCGCTCGTTCTCGCCACCCGGCACGGCGCTGTCGCCGCTGCCACTGATGGTATGACTTTCATCTGAACCGATGTGATCAGTGACACCCGTCACGACGTTCCTGGATTCGTCGAACTCGGCGTAAGCAGGCCCTGCCACACGAATATTTTCGGTACTTTCGGTCTGCCCCTTGGCCACTCGTGCGATCAACTCGCCAAGCGGCGACTGCGCTTTCACTTTTATCGCAGAAGGTGCTTTCAGCAGCGCCTGGTAGTCCAGATCCGCAAGCTGTGTGTAGGAATCCGAGGTCCGTTCACCGGGTTCGGCTGAACCGATCAATTGAACTTCAGGAGCGGCCTTTTCTCCTGCAGCGCCGGAAAGTGAAAGAATCGCGACTGCTTCAAAGCGGCCCGTGTCCGGCTCGATGCGAATGACGAGGCGATCCGATTGCGCGTGGAGTTCCCCAAGCAGTACCTCAAAGGGTCCACCGGGATGCTTTGAAACCAGACGTTCGGAAAGACCCTCGATCGCGAGCTTTCCTTTTTCCTGTGCTCGTCGGAACGAGATCCCGATCACCACCTTCTCAGCGTCTACGCCGCACTCAAGCACGAGAGGCTGCGCAAGCACTTCACCGTCAGTCTGGCTCCTATACCCTTCGAAGACCGCGAAAAGCAGAACCGCTCGAAATCTCAGCTCATCCAAGCCTTGCGTGCGAAGTTGCGCGGCAAGGAGATCCGAAACACGACCCAGGTACTGCGTCGAGAAAAGGTTGTCATAATAGATTCGAGTATTCGGCGCGAGGATGTTCCCGATGCCAAAGGAGGCGGGCGATGCGGCTGTCAGAGCAGGTCCCTGCTTAGACATCAGCAAACCCCCGTTCTCCGTGAATGGTCGCCAACGCCGTGCCATGAAGCTTGAACTGAGTCGTGAATCGTTGAAAACGCGCGGCAATTTTCCGGGCAACGCCTTCCGCGCGCCCCGACCAGGCGCTCGGATTCACTTGCTCGAATTCCCTGCCCGCCATGACGTCATGGGAGAAAGTGATCAGATCCTCAAGCTCTGCTCCGGCGCCCACCGCGACTTCGGGGAACGCCTCGCCGAGGCCATAGTGCCGGAAGACACGTTCGTAAAGCCGATTGATGAACGCAAGCTCCACATAGCCCAGATTCAATGCGAGGAAGACGCTCCAGCCTGCCTGAATCAGCGCGTGCTCGTAGCCCGTGACGTCGCGCTCTCGCGCCGCCTCCATAAGATCCGAAGGAAGCAAGGTGCAGAGTTCAGTCGCGAAA
>Ga0154382_189_pt1 | contig 34751 bp, 35 predicted proteins | sample RifGroB1_FD_105626 | JGI IMG/M metagenome (GOLD analysis project Ga0154382, IMG submission 105626) | Bdellovibrionales bacterium GWB1_55_8 | reverse complement strand
TGACGAAATATTGGAAACCGACCGGAAAGAGCACGTAATAGGCAAAAGCCGCCCCGCCGACGAAAAATGCGCTCGCCGCCGAGATGAATGGCACGACCATTTTTCGCTCCCGCTCGTAAAGTCCCGGCGCAATAAACTTCCAGAGTTCGTAAAAGAAATAAGGCGAAAAGATGAAAACCGCCCCATAACCGGAAATTTTCAGGTGCGTGAGGAAGTTCTCAAACAGGCTCGTGAAATAGAGTTTTCTTTGGTCCGGCGCCAGGACCTTGAACAGAGGTTCCCTCAGGAAGCCCAGAATCTGCTCCGCAGCCGTGAAATACACAAGAATGAACCCCAGGAAGAAGACCAGGAGACAGCGTGTTACCCTGACCCGTAATTCGTCCAGGTGATCGAAGAAAGGCATCTGTTTCCCGCGAGGCGGCGTATTAGGTGGAAAATTCTGTTGAGACATTCGAGCTTGAGGTACTATTTCGCCTACAAAGAGGAGTTGTCAACATGAGTCAACGCAAGTCCTGGATGCTGCCCGTTTTGTTGGTCGTCATTGCCGCGGTATTACTGGCCGGAGCCTTCTTCTATACCCGCTCCGGTGGAATGCAAAATTCAGATACTGCAGCAACCGGAGAAACTACCTTCCCCGTTACTGGCGAGGACGTCGCCACGATTCCGTCACCGGACGTCTCGGCAGTTCCGAGCGACGCCGCTCTTTCCGATCCCGCGACTTCCTCCTCACCTGGAGTCCTCGATCTCGCCGTTGATTCCCAAGGTCTGTCAAAATCGTCGGTCATTATCGAGACAGAACGCGGTCAAATCAAATTCAAGTTCTATCCGAGCGATGCACCCCAGACCGTTCAACGGATCGCTGAGCTGATTCAGCAGGGTTTCTACAACGGTCTCACGTTTCATCGCGTGGTCCCGGGATTCGTGATTCAGGGCGGGGACCCGCTCGGGAATGGAACCGGCGGCAGCGGACGCAAGCTGAAAGCCGAGTTCAACAGCCGCCAGCACGTCGAAGGCGCGGTTGCCATGGCGCGCGCAGCGGATCCCGACTCGGCGGATTCCCAATTCTATATCTCTCTGGGCCGCCATCCCCATCTGGATAACAACTACACCGTATTCGGGCAGGTAATCGAGGGAATGGACGCAGCCAGACAGATACAACCAGGGGACAAGATGACCTCTGTCCGCATCCAGTGATCTAATCAGTTACAGCTACTGCCAGTCCTTACGAATATTCTCATTCGGCACGATCCCGGCTTCCTGAAGAGCGCGTGCCGCCCGATCGCTTTTGGTGCGCACCCAGAGTTCGTAGATCCGAAGCAGGTCTTTTTCGGTCCTCTGAGCTGTTTTGTCGCTGATTTCAGCCAATGCATCGACGAACTTCGAGAACTTCTGGGCCAGCTCGCGATAGATGGATTTCTGAACCTCTTCGCCCGCACGAACGGCCACCTGCTGATAAGCCGCCCCCCCGATGCCGATGTAGTAATCCACATCGACCAATTTTCGATTCAGGCTGTCCTGAAAGAAACCGGCCTTATACAGTGAAATATCACCAACACGTCTGAACATCGCACTTTGAGCGTTGGGTTGAACCTGCTCGATCGCGTCTTTCATCAGGAGCGCAAGCGGCTCATCCTGTGCGGCACCTTTGTCGTCCCTGGGGAACAGCTGGTCCGCACTCATGAATTGGTTGAGAAGATTGACGAGGTAAAACTCAGTTTCCGGCCGGACCCTGATACGCAGGCTGCCAAGCGCACTTGTCACAAGCTCATGAAAAAACGCCTGCGGCTGAGAAATCAAAGCGAGCTGCGGCTTCTGGCTCATCACTACACCTCCTGAAACCGTAAACAGAGGCCGGCTTTTCCGACTAAACAAATCCGATATAGCCGACTTACGCGACCCCTATCTATGAGTTTAGCCCCCTGGCTGAAACTGTCAAATCAGCCCCGCGAAAAGCGGTATAGCGCTCCGGGGATGTCATGGACGACGGGCTCGGATAGAAGTAGACTGAAATCACTTGTGAATAGCGCAATTTTGAGATCGAAACTACTCACCCTCTTGAGCGCGTTGAGCGCGACGGCCATCGTGGCACAGGCCTATCCAGCGGCTGCCAACGCTGCACCGCCCCGCCCCTCCAGTTCTCCTTCTCAGGAAATCACCGTGACATTGTTCGGACAGCCCTGCCTGATCGCGGGTCCCCTGAACAAGTCCGTTCTCAAGGAAATTCATTCGATCAGCCCGGAGCAGATATTCCCTGCCGAAGCATCGGACCTGAATGCGGAACCCGTGAAAAGGTCTTTCGAAAAACTCAAAGCTACCCAGGGTATTCCGCCTGCTTTGGATCGATACCGCGAGAAGCTGCTCAAAAGGCTCGAAGCGCAACTCGCGTTTCTGGATGGCTTGGCTGCCGCGAAAAAGGCACATAAGTCAGGACCGCTTCTCGCAAGCATTTCAAAATTTACCGCCGGAAAGCGGACGCAGGAATTCGACGCACTACTGAGGAAGACTGACTTTGCAGGCTCTGTCGGCGCCGAAAACGCAAGTCAGTTGCTGGAACTGCTTCTGGACGTGGTCGAGTCGGATCCTGAAGAGGAATTTCACAGGGCAATTCAGAAACTCAACGTTCAATACACCTGCGTCTTTGCTGACGAGATCTCGGCAGGAGAAGACGAAGAGGTCGAAACTGCGGAAGAGACCTCAAACACATCCCGATCTGGCCGAAGTGACGGGCAATGAAACGCGTCCGGACCCTTTCGCTCTGGCTCGCAGTCGGTCTTTTATCTTTTCCTGAGACCGCGCTTTCAGCCCCGGACTTGCGCTTGTTTGCGTCTCTTGCCTACTCTTTTCCGACTTATCCGGGTTTGCTCCAGGCCGCGGTAGACAAGAGTTCCACCGAGGCCGGCTCAAGCCGAATGGCGCTATCGGGGAAAATTGGCGCCTATGTTCCCGCGATCTGGAGCCAAACTCTCTGGGGCCTCAGCTCGAGCACAACTGTCGACTCCTATTCCAATGACGAGATCTCTGCGCGGATCTCGCAATATACCCTTTGCACCAGCATCCTGAGATCATTCGCCGGACGCCATCTCTACGGCGAACTCAACATGGGGCTTGCGCTGGCGCACGCCGCGAATTCGAGCGATCGCTCAACCTGGAGCAATCCCGGAGCTTCCGTCGGCGCGAGCCTGGGTTATCGTTACGCTTTGTTCGGGTCCGGGAAACTCGTCATAGCGGGACTGGGCCATTCGCTCAACTATATCGAAGGCGAGTCGTATCGGGCCACGACGATCCATTTAGGAATGCTGTTCTAGAGGCCCGCAGCCTGGATAGCCTCAAATATCCCGCTGCGAATCATGGCTACCGCGATTGCCGTGAGAAGAAGTGCGGCTATTTTCGAGAAAACGGTCGCTCCATCCTTTCCGATCATCCGAACGATCCAGCCGGAATGACGAAGAACAACCCAGGCAAAGAGAAAATTCACCAGAAGCGCGGAAACAGTTGTTATCAGACCAGCCGCACGCACCTGCAGGATCAAAGTGGTGAGCACCCCGGGCCCGGTGATGAGAGGCACGGCCAGCGGAACAATGCCGCTCGATCCAGAAGCCCTTTCCCTGGCTTCATGCTGACCCACCAGATCCGCAAGGGAAATAAGCAGAAGCACCAGACCGCCGCCTATTTTGAAATCGTAGACGGTGATTCCAATGGCCCGAAAAATCGCTTCACCAATGAACAGAAAAATGATCGCTACGACCAGCGCCACCAACAATGACGTATTCAGCACGCGGTTGCGCACACGGGGCTCGAGATGATGGGTCATCCCGATATAGAGAGGAAGCGTGCCCAGGATATCGAGCGCGACGAACAACGCGACAAAAGTGAGCGCAAAACTATTCAACATGATCTTAACCCACCGTGCTGGTTACCATATGGGGGCGTACTAGATAGTTCCGACAGACCCGTTTTATGTCTTCAGCATGGATACGTGAAATACGTTCGGCGACTTTAGCCTCCGTGAAATACGGTATTCCATAGAGTAGCTCGAGTCCGAAATGAGCCGCGATGGCTGAGTCCCCCTGAAGGTCCATCGCACGGCGTCCGAGGAAAAATTCCTTGGCTCGCTTCATCTCTCCCGCCGTCGGTCCGCGCTCGGCGAGCTTCTCGAGTACGGCCCGTATTCCAGCCACGGCTTGCTCCTGCTTCTCGGGCGCGGTGGCAATGTAGGTACCGACATAACCGCGCTCAATACCTTCGAAGCTCAATGGCGCGACCGAGTAAGCCAGGCTCTTTTTCTCGCGCAGTTCGATAAAAAGCCTCCCGCTTTGCCCACCCAGGATCGTCTGCATCAGCCGGATTGCGTGCCGATCTTCGGCCGTTACCCGCGTCCCCAGGCCGCCCACCAGCAGGTGCACCTGCTCGCGTCCCAGCCGTCGCTCGACCCAGCGCGGTCCCTTCAAAACCGGCTCGTCGGGCAGCGTCCGCGGAGCCGTTGTCTGGGGTGAATGGCTCGTCGCGAAGTCACTGATCGTGCGATCCAGGTTCAATAACCAGGTCTCCAGCTTTTGGCGCGGCACCGCTCCGCTCACCGAAACAACCAGATGCTCGGGGCGAAGCCAGGCGCGATGAAAGGCCCTTATCTTGTCGCCGTCTATTCCTGGAACACTTTCCAGCGAGCCATGCACTGTTTTCCCATAGGGGTGATGCTCAAAGAGTGTTTCCAGGAACAGCCGCGAACAAAGCTGCGCAGAATGGTCGTCAATGCTTCGCAACGAATCTTCGGCAACTCGCCTGGAATGTTCGATCTCCTCTTCCGGAAACGAGCAATCCACGAGAACTTCCTGGAACAGGCCCGAAAGAAGCTCCCAGTCCCGCGCAAGACCGGTCATCTGCAGACCGACGCTGTTGCGCCCTGAAAAGCCCTCCATTCCAGCAGCATGACCCTCGACAAGCGCCGAAATCTCTTTGCCGGTTTTCGACGAGGTCCCCTTGGTCCACGTGAGGGCCATCAGATTACTGGTGCCCCAATCCTTTTCCTGGTTTTCAACAGGGTGGCTGACCTCGGAGCGCACCCCTCCCAGCATCGAGGTATGGACGCTGAAAACCTGTGAATCAGGGCGGGAAAAAAAGGCCACCTTGGCGCCGGAATTCAGCGTGATCATCTCGATGGGGAGTGACGTTTTTTTCACCGCAGGCGCGCGAGTTCGCGGGGCGAGCAGGGATTCGACCTGAGAATCGAGGATGCGTGAAGAAAGCTCAACCGATTCATTTACATCGTAAGCGGACGCCGAATCCTTAGGCATCAGCACAATCCCGCTCAACCTTCGATGATCGAAATACTTCCGCGCGACTTCCCTCACCGACTCGGCATCAACGGCGCGCAGTTGCGCCAGGTATTTTTCATCGAAACCGAGATCTCCCAGCACGAACCTCGTGAAGCCAAGCCGGCCTGCCATTCCATCCGCGGTCTGCGTGGCGTAAAGACGCTCGCTCTCCGCGTTCACGATTACGCGCGAAAGCTCCTCCCGCGTCGGACCCTCTTCGCGCAGCCTCCTGCATTCGCCCAACAACGTCTCCAGCGCGGGTTGCGCTTTCTCGATCGAATCAAGTTCCGCTTGTGCGTAGAGCATTCCGCTGTCACCCGGAACGTAGAGCCCCCCCGAAACCTCGGTTGCGAGTGAGGTTTGGTAAAAAAGTCGCTGATAAACCCGGGACAACTCGCCCATGCCCAGAATGCCCGCAAGAAGATCAAGCGCGGGAATATCCGGATGTTGCAATTCAGGCACTCGAAAGGAAATTCCTATCGAGGGAGTTTTCACATCGAACGATACGACTTTGAATGCAGCTTTATCGCGAATGGCAGGCTCAACCGGACGCACGCCTCCAGGCGCGGGGCGTGAGGCAAGAACGGCGCTTCCGAAGCGCCGTTCAAGCACCTTGAGAAGCGCCTTTTGACGCGAACCATTCCCCGCGAAAGGCCCGACCAACACAATGCCCATTTTGGCGCTGACGTAATTTCGCCGATAAAAAGCTTCCAGATCTCGTACGCCGGCGTTCTTCAGGCTTTTCAAAGTGCCGATTACCGGGCGGCCATACGGATGCTTGCGGTAAGTAAGGGCAAATAGATTCTGAAAGAGCTGGCGCCCGGGTGAATCTTCGTTCTTTTTCAGCTCCTCGAGGATGACTTCACGCTCCCGCTCGAAATCCTGCCGCAAAAACCGTTGCGGAGCCGCCATGGACCCGAATGCGTCGAGCACCTTTTCCCAATGGTGAGCGGCGCAGGTGACGTGGTAAACCGTCTGATCAAAACCTGTATACGCATTGATGTCGCCACCGAGCCCCTCGATTGTTCGCGCGGTTTTGCCAGAAGACGCCCGCCCGGTCTCTTTTGCCGCCGCGTCCTTGAAGAGCATATGTTCGAGAAAATGCGCGAATCCCGCCTCAGCTGGGCTCTCATCCGCGCTGCCTGTTTTCACCCACCAGTAGCTGGCGGCAACCGGACCGTCATAGTGCTGAAATATGACCGGTATGCCGTTGCTGAGCTTTGTCTCTTCCGGGGCTCCAAGGAGCGAAAAGGGTGCATTCTGTCTGGGATGTTTCCGCATAGTCATAGTGTAAGACATCTTGGGTCTACCGCACGGCATTAAGCAAGAAAACCGGCTGGTTGCTGAATTCAGTGTGACTGTTATTATGGCCCTATGACTCCCCTGCCTTTCCCCGTTCTGAATTCAAGAATCAGGCTCTATGTCGGCAATCTCCCATTTGTAGTCGAGGACCATCAACTGGTGGCCCTATTTGGAGAAAACGGGAGAAAGGTTTTCTCTGTCCAAATCCCGCGGGACAGAAAGTCCGGTCGGTCCAAAGGCTTTGGTTTTGTTGAAATGGGTTCAGCAGGGGACGCACGGGAAGCCATCGATGCCTTGAATGGGCACAGCTTCCTCGGACGGCCGCTGGTCGTGAGCGAAGCCAGAGAAGAAAACCGGGACGCACAAGGGGGCGACCAGGGAGCATTTCAGGATCGCAGCGGCAAAAAACACCCTCCCAGGAATTAAAAAAGCGGCCATAATTCAACGCGTTAGCCGTGACACGGCGAGTAGTTGACTAATTTTGTAAAAAATGATGAAACAGGCGCCGGCTATGAGCACGTCGCACATCGGTTTCATCACTTTCGTTGCCGCTGCGGTCATGGGTACTTTCTCAGCTTGCGCTCCGGAGAACGTGAGCGTTACGCCGGGCCAATCCTGCCGGATCGCGGACGACCAAAAATCAAGTTTCATGGCACCTATCGATGAGCCGATCGTCGAGGTTGTTCTGGATAATCGGTTCACGAACTACGAAAAGGCCTCTATCGAGGCCACCGTCCAGCAATGGAACTCGACAGCCGAGAAACTCGGGCGCGCTCCCTTCTTTCATTCATCAGTGGCGCTTATTCCCCAGAAGGTACGTACCGCCGACCCTCGCAACTGCAAGGAATCGATCGGTGGAACCACGCGCTTCTACGTCGTCAAGGAAACGGACGAGGCGAAATGGACGGACCTGGGATTCAACGAAATGATCCCCGGAGCGACAGTGCGTTGCACGAGTGGCACACAGCTGATTCAACAGGTGATTTTCATGAATCCGACGCTGGTGGAACCGGAACAGTTCGCTACAGTGGCGCTGCACGAATTTGGTCACACGCTTGGATTGGACCATAGCTGTATAGAGGGCGCGGGTCGTCCTGATTACGCGGGTTGCGCAAAACTTTCGGAAAACCATCCCTATCGAATCGCAGTGATGTATCCTACCATCACAAGAGCAAGCACTAGCAGCACCGCGGAGACCCGCGATTCCGTCCGGCGCAATGATGCGCAACGCACCCAGTGCTTGTACACGAAATGATCTTATTAGCGACTTCAGCTGCTTTTGTCGGATTGATCCATTCCTTAGCTCCCGGCCATTGGCTTCCTGTCGTGCTTCTTGCGAAGACACGAAAATGGGGCATTCGCACGGCCATGCTTGGAGCGATTGCCGCAGCATCGGGACACATCCTGGTTTCAAACGGCCTTGGCTTTCTTTCGGTGCTGGTGGGCTGGACCTTTTTGCCGGAATACGAACATGACGTCGAACGCTACTCGGGAATCATCCTGATCGGGTTCGGATTGATCTACGCCGGTTTATCCTACTTCCGTCACTCAGGTTGCCATGGCCACACCCACCACGGACCGAATCCGGACAGCAAAACAGCTCCACTTCTTTTCCTGTTTTCACTCGGCTTCATACCCTGCGTGGCGGTCGTCCCGATTATCGCCACAGCTGCCACAAAAGGTACCGCCGCAATCCTGATCGCGATGGGCTCATTTTCTATAGGAGTGCTCACCGCACTGATTGGCGCAACAGCCGCTACCACTCTGGGATTGATGAAGCTCGATCATCCTATTTTCGAACATTACGGCGATGTCCTGACCGGAATGGGCGTCGCACTGATGGGCGTTATTGTTCTTTTTTTCCCGCATTAATAAGCACATAGCTCAGCTCGATACACAGAATTTGAATATGTCGGCTGGGGGTATTGACCGTTCCTGCACGGCTTGATATCCGACAATTATGTTTCAAATTCAGGTCGAAGAGGCTCTGGTAGTACTTTGCGCCTTGGCGGGCGCAGCCCACGTCCTGGCTCCCGATCACTGGCTTCCTGGCTCCATCATCGCCTGGCAACGCGGTTGGACCTTCAAAAGGACGGCTCTGTTCGCACTGATTGCGCTTTCCGCACACGTCCTGGCGGGTTTCCTTATTTTTTGGACGATAGAAAGCTTCATCATTCAGCTCCCGTCCGACATGCTTTTTGTCGTCGCCTTGCTCCTGATGACCTCCGTGATGATCGTGCGCGCTCTTCGGTTTTCACGAATCCGCGAGGTGCTCAGCGCCGGACCCCGAAGCTCCTGGCAACTCTGGGCCGTGCTCTCACTGCTGGGCCCCTGCGAGTCGGTCATCCCGATCTTCGCGAAATCCGCTCAGCTCGGAGTTGGATACATCGTACCGTTTGCGGCATTTCTGGGAGGAACGCTGGTAGCCGGACTCCCTGCGATCATTTCGGGGCGTCGTCGCTGCGACAACCCGTTCTGGCTTCCTCAGGGTGTCAGCCTGGCTCGCCGTAAAATGGCGGCCGTTCCCGCTTTGGCGAGTGTGGCTCTGGGTATCGCGTTCTTACTGAATCTGAGTCACTGAGCGAGCGCGCGGCCCTGCTTGCGACAGAGCTCATGCAGGCGATCGTAATGGTACATGCCAGTGCTATGCTGGTCGCTCCAGTATATCTGCACCGCGTAGCGTCCAACGAGCTGCACATCAGTGGGCCGGATATCCGGGGATATCGAAGTCCTTTGAATCGTCCGCTCGCCCGTATGCTCATCCACACAACTCGCGCATGGGCAGTAATATCGCAGCTCTATGTACGGGACCGCGTATTTCTCACCCGTATTCCAGCTCACAAGCATCTCTGTTGAACTATAAGGGCCAATCTGAGTGGGCGTGACATTCATGACAGTATCTATAGCACCGGAATAAGAGAAATCCGCCTGGATTCGCTGCCTTTCTGCAAATTCACGAACAAGAAGATCCAGAAGGTTTGCGTAATTAGGGAAACTGCATTAGAAAAGCCGAAATACAAGGAGTCGATGCAATGACACCGAACAAAAAGAAGACTATTTCTATCGCGCCTGCTGAAGGCAAACTCGCCATTCTCACACCCGGAATGGGTGCCGTGGCAACCACACTCTATGCCGGTGTCGAAGCCGTTAAACTGGGGCTTGCCAAACCCATCGGCTCGTACACTCAGATGGGCAAGATGCGCCTCGGCAAGCGCACCGAAAAACGTTTTGTGAACGTGAAAGATCTTGTTCCGCTCGCCTCATTGGACCAGGTGGTCTTTGGTGGCTGGGATATTTTCCCCGACAGCGCTTATGATGCTGCCAAGCACGCGCAGGTTCTGGAGAAAGACCTGGTAGAGAGACTCAAGGAACCGCTCTCGAAAATCAAGCCGATGCCCGCGGTTTTCGATCGCAACTTCGTGAAACGCCTTGATGGCCCGAACGTGAAGACGGGCAAAACCAAGATGGATCTTGCCGATCAGCTCCGCGCTGATATCCGCAATTTCATGAAAGAGAACGGCTGCAGCCGTGCCGTGATGGTGTGGTGCGCTTCGACTGAAGTTTACACGCCTCCGTCGGCCGTCCATCAGAACATCAAACTGTTCGAGGAAGGCCTGCGGAACAACGACCCGAGCATTTCTCCGTCCCAGATCTACACGTACGCGGCGATCAAGGAACGCGTTCCCTACGCCAACGGCTCTCCGAACGTATCGGTTGAAATGCCGTGCATTCAGGAACTCGCCCAGGAACTGAACGTTCCGATCTGTGGCTCTGACTTCAAAACCGGCCAGACCTTGATCAAAACGATCATCGCCCCCGGTCTGCGCAATCGTCAGCTCGGCGTTGCGGGATGGTACAGCACGAACATCCTTGGAAACCGTGACGGTGAAGTGCTTGACGATCCGGGCTCCTTCAAGTCCAAGGAAGTTTCAAAGACCGGCGTTCTGACGGACATCTTCTCGCCTGAAATGTATCCGGATCTCTATAGCGATATCTCTCACGTGGTCAGGATCAACTACTATCCTCCTCGCGGCGATAACAAAGAGGGCTGGGACAACATCGATATCTTCGGTTGGCTCGGCTACCCGATGCAGATCAAGATCAACTTCCTCTGCCGTGATTCAATCCTGGCTGCTCCCGTCGCTCTCGATCTGGCGCTGTTCATGGACCTGGCCGGTCGCGCGAATATGCGCGGCCTTCAGGAATGGCTGTCTTTCTACCTGAAAGCTCCGGTTGTGAAACCGGGCCTCACTCCAGAGCACGATCTTTCCGTTCAACTCCTGAAGCTCGAGAACACTCTCCGTTTCTTCACGAACGAAGAACTGATCAACCATCTCGGTCTCACCTATTACGGCGTGGACGAAGGTAAAGACGATTAATAGCTGAATCGAATGTCTCGTTTGAAGCCGTGGCGCCGCTGGCGCCGCGGCTTTTTTATTTCTGCAAACCGCGTTTGTACTGCCAGTATAAAAACGCAGGCAGTGAGACGACCGCCGCAATAACACAGGTCACCTCCCCTGCAACTGCAAGCGTGCCGAAGCTGACGAAACCCTGATTTCCGGCAAGAAGGAGCGATCCATAGCCGACGGCGGTAGTGAAGCTGCAAAGCCCTACCGGGCCACCCGTATTGCGAATCACTTTCAGGATGCTCCCCCCGCCCTCGAGCTTGTAGCGCTGGAACATGTTCACGCCGTAATCGACACCAATCCCGAACGTGATCGGGAGCGCGATGAAGTTGAGAAAATTCACCTTCAACTCGAAGCCCAGCATGAGGCCCGCGAGCCAACCTGAGCCGAGGACCAGGGCAAACAGGACCAGCGAAACCGTCTTCAGATCACGGAACAAAATGAAAATAAGGCCCACGACCGCCAGAAAGGCGAACAATGTCGCGCGCGGACCGTCCCGCGAAATCGCACGGATCATGTCCGAGGTGATCGCGAGAGTTCCGGCTAGCGGAATTCCTTCACCCACGGAATCCGCGACCTCCCGCAGATCATCGATGAAACCCACCAGCCTCGCACCTTTCCAGGTCGAGCTGCCCAGGGGAGGCTCGATAAGAACCATCTTTCCGATCGTTTTGTCTTTTTCCGTGAACTTGTTCAAAACAAGCGGCGGCAGGTCCTTTTCGTGAATGGGCCGCATCGCCGCAGGCGAAAGAAACTGTGAAACCAGCTTTTGATCATGCTCTGAAAGCCTTTGTACGATTTTCTGAGGCAGCGTCCTGCGAATGTCCCGAAGAATCTCGATTTTCCTCAGCTGATCACGCGGCACGAAATCATCCAGCATCTGAACGGAAGCGATCATGCTGTCGGCTCCCTGCTCCGCCTTCTTCTGCTTGAGCTTTTCCGCTATCTCTCGCGCGTCCTCGCGCTTGTCAGGAAGAAAAACAAGAGGAGAGAGGTAACGATTGAAAATGGCGTTCAGGTGCACGTTCATTGAACCCGAACCCGTCGTCATGCTTTCCTTGTTCCTCAAACGCGACATATCGGTTTCAAGAATGCTGTCGGGAGTGATCCCGATAAACGTCGTGGCTGCGATCAGAGTCAGAGCAAGCGAGGCAATCGTGATCGTGCCCGGGTAAGCCTCCACCGTCTTCGCAAGACCATCGGTCAACAAAGCTCGCCGCTCAGGACCGACCCGACTCTGGCTGGATCGCGGAACGATGGGCCAAAACCGATTCCATATGGTAAGGAACGCGGGCAAAAGCGTGAAGGCGCTGATCCAGCAGAAAATCATCCCGACCAATCCGATCACTCCGAACTGATTGAAACCGCGGAACTGGGTTAACATCAAAGACCCATAGGCCAAGCCGGCGGCAAGTGCCGCAGCCCCGGTCGCTGTTGCGGTATGAGTCATCGCAACCTGCATGGCCCGGCCATGACTCCGGAATGCGCGTCGCTCCTCGAAATAGCGAGCCATCATCATGATCCCGAAATTAATTCCGTTACCGAGGACGATACTGCCCAGAAACGCGGTATTCGCGTTCAGATACCCCACTACGAAGTAGGAAAAACCGAACGTCCAGAAGGTCCCGAAAATAAGGCTGATGGTCAGCGCGATCGTGGCCACCCAGCTCCGGAAGAAAACGAAAAGCGAAAGAGTCACGACGGCAGTGACGATCACGGTCGAAAGTTCGAGATCGGCGATCAGTGACAGGTGCTCTTCCAGGATATCCTGAACGCCGCCGGCGTAACGCACGCGAAGATCTTCTGAGTAGGAAACCGGGTTCAGCTCTTCCACCGCCTGCAGGACGGCGTCTTTCAGGGCGTGGACGTTCTTGATGCTCGAGGTTTTCCCAGGCATGTAGGCCAGGATCACGCGAAGCGTGCCAGCCGCAGTGGAATAATAGCCGCCCGGAAGCCGTGTGTACGCCCCGAGTCTCGCGTCGTATTTGCCGCGAAGGGCGTTGAAGTCGAGTGCCGGTTCCGGAATCTCATCCTCCCTGAAGATGTTCAGCGGATTATAGAGTTCCCGTTCATATTCAATTCGATCCTCGATGTAGTTCCGGACCCGAATCAGATCCGGGAGATCGATGTAGAGCGCCTTGCGATCCTCAAAAAACTTGAGTTCGCGGTCGATCTTGTATTCCACGCTCGCGAGCACATTCTTGGGCACCTGTTCCAGCTTCCTGGCCAGGTCGGATTGAAACTTCTTTGCCGCGTCGGCGTTTTCAGAAAAGATCAGAATCGCCAGATTGTCGATGGACTCGAGCCTGCGGCTGACCTCATCGAGGTCCAATACGCTACGTGCGGTGTTAGGTAAAAGTTCCGAAATGTCCGTTCGCAGATTCTTGTAGAGCTGGACGGAATAATACGCCGCCACGATCGAAACCAATGTTCCGACAAAGGCCACCCACCCGGCCCGGCGCAAGATGAACTTGGAAAACCCTTTCAACGAAAACCCGCCCTATCCCTTGTTTTTATTGTTTTTATTGCTCTTATGGTCTTAACTAGTCCAATCGTGCGCGTAAAGGAACTAGCAAAATCATTTATCATCACTCTCGGGGATTTTTCACTGTTTAGCGTGGAAATCCTTCGCTCCTCGCGGGGCCTCTGGAGGCGACGCGGGCTCTTTTTACGGCACTGCGAATTCATCGGCGTCACCTCGTTGGGCGTGGTGATCGTCGCCGCACTTTTTCTGGGCGGCGTTTTAGGCTACCAACTTTATGTTTCCTTCCACCTTTTCAGTGCGGAAGCGCTGCTCGGTGGGAGCATTGGCGTTTCTCTCTATCGTGAACTAGGCCCCGTGATGGCATCCATCATGGTCACCGGACGCGCCGGCTCCGCCATGGCCGCTGAGCTTGCAAGTATGCGAATTTCCGAACAGATCGATGCACTGGAAGTCATGGCCGTAGACCCCTTGGAATATCTTGTCGCACCCAGGGTTCTCGCCGGCCTGTTGATGCTGCCACTTCTCGGCGTTTTCTTTTGCGTCGTGGCTTCCTGGGCGGGAGCTGCCGTGGCCTGCGGGATCATGGGTCTGGAGCCGGTAATCTTCTGGACACAGTATGCCAAAGTGGTAGACCCGCTGGAACTCACGCATTGTGTGACAAAGTCCGCCGTTTTCGGGTTGGTTCTGACTTCGGTGGGGTGTTTTTACGGGTTCCGCGCACGAGGGGGCGCAAGCGCCGTCGGATTCGCCACGCGCAGCACGGTCGTGGTGGCGACACTCACAATTCTTCTCACAGATTTTCTTCTGACATCCTTCCTGCCGTTCGGATTTCAGAAATTGAGGGCTTTTTAAATGAACACGACAGAAACAAGCAGCTCAACCCGCCTCAAAGTCGGTTTGTTCACACTGACCGGTTTGATTTTCATCGGGATTCTGACTGTCTATGTAAACGACAAACCTTATTGGTACCGCCCGTGCCAGCTCGTTCGAATCAACGTCGAAGATGCCACGGGCCTGAGGGCGAAATCACCCGTTCGTTCGCTCGGACTTGAAATCGGTTATCTGAAAACCGTCGAACTCACGGAAAGCCACGTCACGCTCGGAATCTGCATCACCGCCCCCGTTGAAGTACTCCCGACGACTCGCGCCTATTTGCGCGGGGAAGGATTCCTCGGCGATAAGTTCGTGGAATTGAAACCGGTGAAATACATTGGCGGCGCTATTAAAGCCGTTCAGCTCCAAAATCTGAAAAACGGTGCGCTCACAGTGGCGCAATGGACCATCGACCGGCTCATTCCATCCGCTCACGCGCAGACCGCTCAAGCGCCAGGGAAAGCAGGCCGGGAAATTCCGGTCGGTTCGCAAACCCAGGATGTTCAGCAGCTTGTGAACCGCGTGGACGAACTCGTCGAGGAAATGACGGATCTGACGACCAATTTGAAGTCCTCGATCAACCCGATTCAGCTCAAGGAAACCATGCGCCAGCTGAATCAGACGCTCGAAAACGCGTCCAAGACCCTTTCACCTCAGGGTGGACTGACGCAAACCGCCCAGAGAACCCTTGGCAAACTGGAAGACTCCATTGAACAACTCCGTGCGCTGATGACTCGCGTGAATCAGGGCGAGGGCTCGGTCGGCATGCTGTTGAATGATCCGTCCTATGCCGACGAAATTCGCGATACGCTCAGGAACCTGAACCAGCTGGTTGGCGGCGCTCGGAAAGTCCGTTTCTTCGTCGATATCGGCGGTGAACAGTTCACTAATTTCGAAGATGGCCGCGCCTGGTTTCAGCTCAGCATTTGGCCGAAGCCCGAGCGCTATTACCTTCTTGGAGTTTCCGTGGATCCCCGTGGTCGCCGGAAGGAAATCGTGACCACCACCACTGTTGACGGATTGCCGCCCCAATCCGTGAAGACAGTGGAGTTCGAAAGAACAGGGCTTCTCGTCACCGCTATGGTCGGAGAGGTGTGGTGGAAACGCGTCGATTTGTCCATCGGAGCGCTCTTTGGTGATGGCGCCTTGTCCATGCAGTTGAACCTCGGTCCCAAGGACAACGAAACGCGGATTCAGGTTCGGAACGATATCTACTCCGGTGAATCGAAACTGAACAGCCGCTTGACGGCGATTGTGCGGCCCTTCAAAGCGCTTTATGTCAAGGGCGGCATTGAGTCCTTCCGTACAATCGAAGGTGAGATGTCCTATTTCGTGGGAGCGGGCGTCCGATTCGAGGACGAGGATATCAAGCTGCTCTTCGCCCTGCGCTGATTCGCAGCAATCAGGCCAGAACGGACAAGACGGATCGCAAGTCTCCAGCGGAGATCAAGCCATCGACCGATCGCCAGAGAACAGGCTTCGGCTGAAATCCGATGCCGAGACCAGCCCGAAGCAGCATGGCGATATCGTTGGCGCCGTCACCGACGGCTACCACCTGATCGAGCGGTACACCCCATTGGGCGGCGGTTTTCTCAAGAAGAATGGCTTTACCTTCAGCATCGATCAGCGTGCCGACGAGGTTTCCCGTGAAAAGCCCCTCTCGGAATTCGAGTTCATTGGCGTGAGCGGAGTCAACGCCCAGCTCGCGCTGAAGTTGATTCACGACAAAACGGAAACCGCCGCTGATCAGAGCTGTCCTGCAGCCCAGGCGTCTGGCACCTTCCATGAGTTCCTTTGCACCGTTTGATAGCCTGATCCGCGCAAGAGTTGAGCGCAAATCAGCCTCGCTCAAACCCTTCAGCTTTTGACAACGTAAGGTCAGGCTCTGCTTGAAATCAAGTTCTCCACGCATGGCGCGCTCGGTGATCTCGCGGATTTCCTCATAAACGCCATGCTCGCGCCCAAGTTCGTCTATGACCTCGTTTTGAATCAGGGTGGAATCGACATCAAGTACCAGCAGACCCGCTTTTTTGGGAAGCCCGGTTTGTCTTCGGAAAATCACATCGACGCCGATCCTGGAAGTTTCCGCAAAGAGCGCAGCTCTTGCGTCCTTTATGGATTCAGAACCCAGGTACCTGACTTCGAGCTCGGTATAGTGCCGGTTTTCGAGGGACTTGGATTCCCGGTGATGCACCTCGAACCCGGCACGCGTAAGCATTGCGTCTTGTCCCTCGGAAGGGCCGATCCAGTTCAAATGAATTTTTTCGGCTTCAGCGCTCATCGAGGTCCATCATCCACTCGATCGCGCAAAAAACCAAGAGTTCGAGCTACGGTTCAGGATCAGGCCACCTTGCGCGACTGCCGGGCGGAGATCCAAAGATCGCAGAAGGCTTTGTAATTCCGGGCAATACGCTCGGAAGCCTCTTCGCCCGAAATCGAGCCGCTTTTGGCCGCTTTCAGCGCGTCCCAGAACACGGTCCGCCCGACAGCAAAGCCGATCACGCCTTTGACGCCTGCGGCGACTGAAAGCCATTGCCGGACCTTTTCCTCGTTTTCGCCTCGGCCGAGCACAATCACCCCGACCCGGTCTCTTCCACTGCCCGCTCGGGCCTGAAGCAAGACCCTTTCGGAGTCCTCCACATTCTCGATTCCCTCGAGCTTCCAGACGTCCGGCTCGACACCGCCCTCCTGGAGCGCCGCCATGGCACGCATCATGAGCTCAGGCCTGAGGTCGCGATCGTACTTCTCCACTCGACCACCGAACCGTTTCAGCTGGTCTGATGTAGCCGGGACAAGAAGCTCGAACATGAACTTGCGAGCGACCTTCTTGCAGCTGTCTGAAAGCTGCTTCAGACGACTGAGCTGCCGGCGGTTCATTTCAACGTCCCCTTCCGGGTTGTAGCGAACGAGACATTTCACGAACGTGGGATTGAACCGCTCCGCATGCTCAGCGAATCGGGTGCCATATTCGAAATCAAACTCGTCCTGGCCCGAGCGTTCAACAGGATAGGCGGTGATTATCCGCCTGAGCTGCGCGTCCCGCAGAATAGCGCTCCCGAACTGCTCATCGACAAGGATGCCAGCCGACTCGTAGGGCACACCCCGCTCCAGGGCTTTTTTGAAGCCTTCATAAATGATGAACTTGTAAGAGGAGACTTCGGCCGCTTCCGGGTCTGTCGGAACGCGCCCCTTGATCCCGAACAGCTTCTCCAGAAAGGAAGCACGGTGGTCAAAAGGAAGGATGAACAAGTCTCGATCATAGCCCAGTTTGGCGGAAATCATAAAGCATGGCCTCCAAGGAGGGCCGGTTGCAGGGCATGCGCCAAAATACCAAAGTATTTGACGCATACGTTGAGCTTCGATTAGATCGGGGCATGGCGCTCTCAACTCAGCCCTACAAAGGTACCCGGGATTTCTATCCTGAAGACATGCGCATCCAACGCTGGATGTTCAATAGAATGCGCGAGGTCGTGGAACGGTACGGCTACCGCGAATACGACGGCCCGATGCTGGAGCCGTTTGAGCTCTACGCGGCCAAAACGGGCGAGGAGATCGTGAACCAGCAGCTTTACTGGCTGATGGACCGCGGCGAGCGCAAGCTGGCGATCCGCCCTGAAATGACACCTACGCTCGCCCGGATGGTGGCGGCCAAATTTCATGAGCTGCCGCGCCCGGTCCGCTGGTTCAGCACGCCGAACCTGTGGCGCTATGAGCGCCCGCAGCGCGGACGGTTGCGCGAACACTGGCAGCTGAACGTGGACGTACTGGGCGGGGACCCCCTGCTCGCCGATGCCGAGATTCTCTCGCTCGCCCTCGATGTTTTGCGTGGGTTCGGCGGTGAGAAACACGTTTCCATTCGCGTGAACAACCGGCGTCTGATGGATCATCTCTTCCGTGAAAAAATGGGGTTGAATGCCGAAACGGCGCTTCAGGTCACCAAAGCTCTCGACGCTCGCGCCAAGGTCGGCGAGGAGGCCTACGCAAAATGGCTCGGAGACCTCGGGGTGGACTCCCAGAAACGCGACGTCATGGAGCGATTCTTCCAGTCCGGCTTTGAAGAAACGGCCAAAAACCTTCCTTGCGAAGGCGTGACCGAGCTTCGCTCACTTTTTGAGCTCCTCGAACAGTCCGGAGCGGCCGGAAGCGTGCAATTTGATCCGACCGTTCTTCGCGGACTGGATTATTACACGGGCACGGTCTTCGAAATGTATGACACCTCACCCGACAACCGTCGCGCGATTTTCGGCGGCGGACGGTATGACAATCTGCTCGCGCTTTTCGGCAACTATAAACTCTCCGGTGTCGGCTTCGGAATGGGCGACGTGACGCTGCGGAATTTCCTCGAAACTCATCAGCTCTTGCCCTCGTTCGGGTCAGCGGTGGACGTGTTCGTCAGCCTTCCGCGCCCCGAGCTTCGCCTGCATGCGGAGAAAGTGGCTCAATCCTGCCGATCCCTCGGACTCCGGGTCATTACACCGCTTTCGAGTGAGGGATTCGGGGCCCAGCTGAAGCAGGCCTCCAAACATGGAGCTCGTTTTGCCGTTCTTTTCGGCGATACGGAAATCGCGCAAGGCCAGGCGATGCTGAAAGACCTCTCTACGGGAGAACAGGTCACCGTGGGTCTCGCGGAACTGGCACCCCGCATTCACCAGGTCATCAAGGGAACTTGAATACTTATGAGCAAGCTCCAGGTACGAAGGCTGAGCCATGATGCGATCCTCCCCACACGCGCGCATCCGGATGACGCAGGTCTTGATCTTTATCTGCTCGAACCGATCACCATCGCTCCTGGCGAAGGCGTGACGGCCGCAACCGGAATCGCCGCCGCAATTCCCCATGGCTTCGTCGGGATGATCGCAGACCGCTCGTCGATGGCAAAAAAAGGCTTAAAGACGGCGGGAGGAATCATTGATTCGGGATACCGCGGAGAAATCCGGATCGTGCTCTGGAATCTGTCTCGTGAAACCCATTCGGTCGCAAAGGGCGATCGCATCGCTCAGCTCCTGGTCATCCCCGTTGCGCTCTCGGCAGTAGAAGAAGTGACGTCTTTGGAAGATACGCACCGCGGAAGCGGCGGCTTCGGCAGCACAGGCAACTAGCTTGCGGCAGGCCCGGTAGGGCCGTTGTCATAAGCCATACAAAAGTGTGGCCCGAAGGGCGAACCTGTTAACCTCCGGGCCACTTGTGGAACCCAGTTCCACGCTGCGTATTTTTGCAAACGATGGGCCGGTCACTCGTCCGAACGATATCGGAACACGACGACAGGTTCTGCATCCTTGAGAAACATGGAGCCAGGTGCGCGATCGGTTGGAGCGGCGATTCCGGCGGCGTTACGTCCGTTCTGTTCGACTCGCGTCGCGACGAGCCGTTCTGCTGGTTCTGGATTGCCGCGCGGGGCTATCGGATATTGGAGCGCGAGAAACAGGAGGACAAGCAATACAAAGCCTGTCCAAAGCAGTTGGTCACCACCCTTAGCGCTCTCTGCAGCAGACCTGAGCTCCTTGTATTTCGACACCTGATTCTGCCGAAATGCAATATAGGTGCTAGCTCTTCGGCGCTGAGCCGTAACCCGAAACAAATCGCTTTCCAAACAGCCGGCCAATCGCTTACAACTGAGGGAATCAAGGAAGAACGACTGCGAACCAAGGGGGGATCCATGAAATCAAATAACTTTTTCCTTTGTCTCATTCTATTGCTCGCGACGGCACCGGCCGCCTGGGCGTACAAATTCGACTCGAACGTACCGGAGAAGATCAAGACTCAGTTCGTAGACGACCTTGCATTTATCAACACGATCGAAGCCGATCAGAGGTCAGCATTGCATCAGGAGATCTTCGGTGCGGTAAGCGGCCCGATCTACACCAAGTTTTTCGAAACCCGGGTGACCGGCGTCGGAATGAACAGCTGCGGTGGTGGAAACGCCGTCGCTTGCGTGATTCCCATGTATGATTCGTCTAAAATGTGGCTCACCCAGAACTTCGTGAAGTTCAGCCATCCGCAAATTGCACGAACGATGGTGGTTTTCCACGAAGCCCGCCACACTGAGCGCAAAAACAGGAATTTCCCTCATGCAACCTGCCCCATTCCTTTCCGCGATGCGGACGGCAAGGACATGAAGAGCATCTGGACGGGCGCGGAGCTCGCCGGCGAGCCCGCCTGTGACAGCACTCCGTATGGATCCTATGGTTCTTCCATGATCATGCTGAAGAACATCCAGAAGTTCTGCAAAAACTGCTCGGAAAAGGTCCGGATGGACGCCGGCATCTACGCGGATGATCAATTCAAACGCGTCACCGACGCTCGCGCCATCGACGCGATCAAACGTGACCTTTATTCTCTCATCCGGCTCTAATGACTCGCAAGGCGGTTGCAGCAGGCGTATTTCTCGTCCTCCTCGCAACCGCCTTTTTTTTCGTCCGAAAATCGCCACCGCTGCCCGGTGCCGGCACTCTCTCCGTCACCTCCTCGCCTGACTCCGACCTTCAGGCATCCAAGCCCGCTCCATCTCCGATAAACGGTGGTTCAAACACGGAGCCTTCTCCCGTCATCGCAAAAGATGGCGTCCAGGCGAAAGCGCAACTTCTCGACCAGATACTCGCCTCCCGTAATGACAATGATCCACGGATGGACACGGAACTCCGCGTCCTCGATCAGGCGACCAAAGATCTTTTCCGCAAAAAATACCGCTCCATGGCTGCCGAAAAACGGAATGAACGCGGAACAGTCGTCTTTTTGATCGGCCGCAATATCACTGATGAGAACGATCTCTCATTCATCTGCGAAGTGCTCCGCGAACCCCCGTGCTTCAGTCTTGCCGATTGCCAGGGAACCCCCGCCAGCGCCTCCAAAGAGGACTTTCACGCAGAGTCAGGCGAATCAATCACGCTTGCCTATCCTCAAATGGTCGCGCTCAGCATGCTTGAACGTTTTCTACAGACCTCGCCTCGTCGCGACCTGGCTGAAGCCGCGGTTCGCGCCCTGCGCTGTGGTCAGGATTCACGCGTGGAAGCCGTCATCGAACGCGCCAACGCGATGCTCAGCTCCGCATCAGACAAATGACTTATTTAGCCTGAATCACTTGCGAAAGCGATTGCATGTGAGAGAGCTCGAATAACCCGATTTTTTGTTTGAAAAAGAGCTTCGAGGCATCCGCCATTGACATGTCGCTCTTGCTCCAAAATTTATCGAATGCGTTGCAGAGGTTCAGAATCTGAGAGGTCAGAGGCAGAGTCGAAATCCGTTTTCGATTTGGATAGCCGGCCCCGTCGCCCATCTCCTCATGGTTCGCTATCAGATCGAGCACACTCTTGTTGACATAGGGCTTGTCCGCCAGATCATAAGCCACCGCGGTCGGATGCTCCTCGTATCTCTTCAAATCTTCACCCGTAAGCGTCTTCGGATCCACGTCTGAGCGGAATCCCAATCGGGTGAGGGCGGCGTCATGAAGCAAACCCGCCAGGCCGAGGTCCAGCAAATCGCGGGGGTTCGTAACCCCCAGATGGTTCGCCAGACCGATCGCAAGGCTGGTCACATTCGTAGCGTGTTGGAAGTTATCGAGCGCCGCGCCCGTGGTTCCAAGAATTGTCTTCAGGGCTCCGGATTCCGACGTGAGGAAATTGACAACCTTCTCGATGCGAGACTCGGTATGATGGTAACCCTGTGCCGTCTGAACGTTATGGATGACGTTTTCAGCCTCGGTCGTGATCGCGCTGCTGACAAGGGCTGAACGGTCCTGAACGCTGATACTCTGATTCTGGAGCTCCCCGAGGCCACGGTCCAGGTATCCCAGATATGCCTGTTCAGCGTGCTCCGGTATGTACAGCTTTTTGACGCCCTTGGATCGCAGGCGTTCGATTCGATCGGGGTCGAACGGATCGGAAGTTCTGATATAATGAACGTACTTTTCCGCAACCAGAATGAAAATGTCGAAACTCACGACATCTCCTGGGCGCAGGGTTCCGATTCGAACGGGCAGATAGTTTTCCACTCAGGAGAGTATAGGAATGGAAATGGTCATTGATAAGGAAATTCTGAACACTTTCGTTGAAGAAACGAATCAGTTGCTCGAGGAACTCACCACCATTGTGGAAAATCTGGAACTGGCGAACCATCAACCCGGCAAATTTCCGGTCGAACTCATGTCAGACTTTTCCCAACGAATTGACCGAATCATGGGGGCCGCCAAGACGATCTCGATGGTCGCGCCTCAGCACCCCGGATTCATCAGAATCGGCCGGTTGGCCGAGATCTGCAAAATCATCGGTTACAAGGCCGCTGAAACACAATCGGCTCAGCTGTTGCCGATCTTCGCCGCATTCTGGAGCGACACGATTGAGGTCACTCAAAACCTCGTGAACGCGATCTCGGATCCGCGAAAAACGGACGAAATCGTCCGGTCATTTCCTCCCGTCCTTCAAAAAAGACTGGAATGGCTTCTTTCGCGGACGAACGCGACAGCCACCCAACAGCAGCCCTTTGACCAGAAAGCCGAGGAAGCCCGAAAGCTGCTCAAAAGCCTCGGCGTCTAAACTCGCACATCGATCAGACGGAAAGCATCGACATCGACGAGGCCATGATCCGTCAGCTTCAGCTTCGGAATCACAGGCAGGCTCAGAAATGCGAGCTGTAGAAAGGGCTCCGGGAGAACGCATCCAATTTCGCGCGCGGCTTCTTTCAATCGGATCATCTCAGCCTGAATCTCCTCCGCTGCACGATCGGACATCAGTCCGCCCAATGGCAAAGGAAGACGTGCCGCAACACGATTCCCCTGTACCACACAGAATCCGCCCCCGACTTCAATCAAGGCGGCAAGAGCGCACCGCATAGCAGCGGTATTGGTCCCGACAACCGCCAGATTGTGGCTGTCATGCCCCACGCTCGACGCAATCGCGCCCTGCAGGCGGCCAAATCCAAACGTATACCCGTTGGCAGGCTTTCTTCCCCCGCCGTAGCGTTCAAGCACCGAAATCCGCGCCACGCCAGGATCATCGTGATTCATGATCAAGTGGTCCGTCAGAATTCTTCCGTGCTGAACACCGATGACGTGCACTCTGCCGGAAGGCCCTCTCAGCTCTTCTTCCGCAGGTGTCACCGCTCGAATCGAATTCCAGGTACTCGTCGATGGTGGTACGGACCGCTCAAGTCCCATCTCGGAAACCCATTCGCCTGACTTCAAAACAGCTTGAATCGCGCACGACTCGCGGTCATCCAGGATCACAAGATCCGCCAGGAAGCCCGGAGCAATCGCGCCCTGACGCAAGAGGCCGGAAGTCAGGCCATAATGGCGAGCGGGCGACCAGGAGGCCGTGCGATAGGCCACTTCCGAGGGAACCCCCAGACGAATGGCTTCGCGTATCAGAAAATCAATATGTCCCTCAGTCGCGATATCCAGGGGATTCCGATCGTCCGTGCAAAAGCCCATGCTGGTCGAAGTCTGCAGGGTTAACAGCGGTACCAGCTCCGCAAGATCCTTGGCGACGCTTCCCTCGCGCATCCACACGGACATCCCTTTGGAAATTTTCTCGAGAGCTTCCGTCTTCTCCGAACATTCATGGCAGCTCGAAATTCCGGCCGACACATACGCTGAGAGCTCTCTGCCGGAAAGCAAAGGAGCATGACCGTCAATGGAGCGGCCGGCAAACGATGTGAGCTTCTCAAGGATGGAAGGATCTCCCGCAAGCACACCGGGGAAATTCATCATCTCCGCGAGTCCAAGCGCACGCGGATGCCGAGCGAGCGGCGCAAGCTCCGCGTTTGAAATCGTCCCGCCACCGTTTGTTTCCATGTGGGTGGCAGGAACGCAGGAACTCAGCATGACCCGAAGGTCGAGCTGAAGGGTCTCGGCGGCCTTCAGAAAAAACTCGATCCCGGCCACTCCCTGCACATTTGCGAGTTCATGTGGATCGCAAATGGCAGCCGTGGTCCCGCGCGGAAGCACGGCCCGCTGGAACTCGCGGGGAACCATCAGCGAACTTTCAATATGAACGTGAGCATCGATAAACCCGGGAACAACGAATTTCCCGGAAAGGTCCATTTCACGCCGGGCTCTCAGACCTGATTCCAGCGCCACAAGAGCACCGTCGGCGATCGCAAGCTCGCCCGTCTTCCAGGTGCAGGTGAAGACATCGAGGTACGTCACGTTTTTCAGTAGAAGATCACATTCGATGCGACCCATAGCCGCCGAGATTCGTCGCGATAAGACTTCGGAAGTGTTCCGCCTCATCTCGATCTCGAGTTCGGATTCACGCTCACCGGAACCTCATGCCGCTCGCAATACGTGTTTGCATCATCGCAAAGATAGAGGGAAACAATTCCGTCGGATGAAGAGTCCGGCAACTGTTTCACTTGAATATTGAACCGAACTCTCTGCTCACTGCTTTCACTAGGCAAAATCTTCTTTTTACCAAACAGCACATTCATAGGGGCTTTTGCATTGAAATGATGCCTGGGCGGCGGAGTGGCATCTAGGTTGACCATTGTATTCCCGTGCTTTGTTTGAACCTGGAAATCCGGTGCCATGAATTCAGCTGCATGCGCGATCGTCAATCCGATTCCGAGAATTAAAAGTCGAGTCATATCAGGATATCCGAGTCCAATTACTGCCAACTGAAGGTGACCACTCTCAAAATGTATTGCTGCCCTCAAAACCTGAGCTACAATATATAAAACGCATTCAATTTTCTTCTATCACGCAGAGCGCTTTTGCGCATCAGGAAGGAACAGGAGTAAGGGGCTTATGAACAAATTCAAATTAAAGTTAGGTATAGATACAACGGGTTTTACACTGGTCGAGCTGATGGTCGTCGTGGCCATCATCGGCATTCTTTCCGCGATTGCGGTTCCGCAATATAGCAAGTATCAGGCGCGCGCCAGGCAGAGTGAAGCCAAGATCGCACTTTCGGCCGTTTACACGGCTGAACAGGCTTTTACAGTGGAAAACAGCAGCTTCACAAGCTGCGTGGTCGACATCGCCGGCAGTACCTTGGGCCAGCGGTATTACCGCTACGGCTTCGCGGCGGCAGGTGGCGGCTGTGGACCGGGCGGAACTACGGCTTGTAACTGTCTTTCCTGGAACGCGGGTACCAACCTCTGCGCTACGCCTTGCGGGGCCGGTAATATCTTCGTTCCCGCTAACGCGAAAGTGGGCGCTGGAGCCATTGCAGCTGTCGTTCCCGGAGGAACTGCTATCTCCCAGTCTACGTTTACTGCTGGCGCACAGGGAAACATCGGTGGCGCCGCAAACGATGCCTGGCTCATTGACCAGACCCGAAACATGAGAAACACGGTGATCGGCTTGTAAGCCATCTCGTTTTTGATTCTTTATTTGCCGCCCATTTCCAAATGGGCGGCATTTTTTTTGCCCTTCCTCCCACCCCTCTGTTAGATATTTCTCATGCGCCCCTATCTGGATCTCATGAAACACGTGCTCGCGCACGGCACTGAAAAACAGGACCGCACGGGAACCGGCACCTTGAGCCTGTTCGGCCACCAGATGCGGTTCAATCTCGAAGACGGGTTTCCCCTTGTCACGACGAAAAAAGTTCATCTCAAGTCGATCGTTCACGAGCTTCTCTGGTTCTTGAAGGGCGACACCAACACGCGTTATCTTCGCGAAAACGGCGTCACGATCTGGGACGAGTGGGCCAATGAAAAGGGTGATCTCGGCCCGGTCTACGGGGCTCAATGGCGCTCCTGGCCGGCCGCTGGCGGCAGACAGATCGATCAGATCGAGCAGATTCTGCACGAGATCAAACGTAACCCGGATTCGAGGCGCCTGATCGTGAGCGCCTGGAACGTCGGCGAACTCGACAAGATGGCGCTTGCCCCTTGTCACGCATTTTTTCAGTTCTATGTCGCCGAGGGTCGCCTCTCCTGTCAGCTTTACCAACGGAGTGCCGATATCTTCCTGGGCGTTCCCTTCAATATCGCAAGCTACGCGCTGCTCACTCTGATGATCGCGCAAGTGACCGGCTTGAAGCCCGGAGATTTCGTCCACACGTTCGGAGACGCGCATCTTTACAAAAATCATCTGGAGCAGACGAAGATTCAACTCTCGCGCGACCCTCTTCCGCTTCCGCGGATGAAGCTCAATCCTTCCGTGACTTCCCTTTTTGATTTCAAATATGAGGATTTCACGCTCGAAAACTATCAACCTCATCCGGCGATCAAGGCGCCGGTCGCGATCTGACATGATCTCGCTCATCGCGGCACTTTCAAAAAACCGCGCCATCGGAAAAGGCAACCAGTTGCCCTGGCATCTTCCAGAAGACCTGAAATACTTCCGCGCCACGACGTCGGGTCATCCGGTCATCATGGGAAGAAAAACCTTCCAGTCGATCGGACGACCGCTTCCCAAGCGTTTCAATGTCGTGGTCTCGCGTGATGCTCGTCTGGAAATTCCAGGGGTGGCGATCGCTTCTTCACTTGCTCAAGCAATCGCCCTTTGCGAAGGGCAGCCCGGGGCGGAAGAAATTTTCATCATCGGAGGCGCCGAAATCTATCGCGAAGCCCTGCCCCACGCAGACCGGCTCTACCTCACTGAGATCGACTTACACGTGGACGGCGACGCCTTCTTTCCCGACTGGCCTGCCGGCGCGTTCAAGGAAATTTCCAGAACACCGGGCGATGGCAGCCCCGCTCATGAGTTCATCATACTGCAGCGCGAAAAACGCTAAGGAATTGTGAGAACATTTCCAATTAGCTGCAAAGGTCCTTAATTGCATTGGCTCGCCGAACGGCCATGGCAGAATAGGCTTTTCAATTAAACCGCGAAAGTCGCGGAAAGATGTTTCAGGAGAAAACAATGAAAACGTTGATCGTACTTGCTGCATTTGTGATGTCATCAGTAGCTGTTGCCAAACCGGCCGATGTGAAAAAATACAAAGAAGCCTTCCCGGGCAAAGATGTCAGCTGCAAAACCTGCCACACCAAAGGCAAAGAGCTGAATGCCTATGGCACCAAAGTTAAGGAAGCCGGCGGCGACCTGAAAAAAGTCGGCGCTGCTGAATAAGTTCGTTTTCTTTTTGGATGGAACTTGGGGCAAAGAGCTGAGAGGCTTTTTGCCCTTTTTTTTGATGATTGCTTCTTATTTGGTGCGGATGAGAGGACTTGAACCTCCACGCCCTTGCGGGCACACGACCCTGAATCGTGCGTGTCTACCAATTCCACCACATCCGCACTAAAGCTGTAGACAGGCTCATTTCTATAACTCACCCAGACGGGTTTGGGTAGAGGGAGATTTGGGATTCATGAAACTAGCACACTGCGTCAGGCCGCTTTTTTCTCCCGCTCCTCTGTTTCTTTGTTCCGTAAACTGGCTTTGTCCGCGAGACGAGTCAGGATCGAAGGCATCCAGCTGGGACGAGCTTTGTATCCTGGCCGTTCCATAAGCGCCTCTTCGGGCTCTGCGGGGGCAGGCAATGCTCGCACGACCAGCCTCATGGCGGCCGAAAGAGCGCCCGGAAACAGGGCATTTACCGTGTGAAGCGTCCGCGCCTGCCAGCCCAGAATCACTCGAGATCTTTTATCTTTGCAGGCCTCCACGATCAGGCGCGCCGCTCGTGCGGAGTTCATCGAAATCAATGGAAACGCGGCTGAGGCGGCGAACCATGCGAACTCCTTTTCATGTTGGCCTTTCATCTGTGCGCGAATATGCGATCCGGTTCGCATCAGCCCCGGGGCAATCGTGGTAACGGAAATTCCATCTTTGGCAAGTTCCGCGCGCATCCCATCAGAAAGACCAACCAACGCGAACTTGCTCATGTCATAGGGAAGAAGGTGGGGCACTGAAACCAGGCCGCCAATCGAAGTGATGTTCACGATCCTGCCGCCTCCCTGCTTTTTCATCCTCGGCGCCAAAGCACGGATCAGATGAAGTGGAGCCCACGCGTGAATCTTCATCGCGTTCTCGTAGTCCCTGAGGTTCATGTTCTCTTCCGGCCCCACCTGAATGATGCCGGCGTTATTCACCAGAACATCCACACGCCCTCGCAGCTCGAGCACCCGCGCGATCGCCGAATGAATTTCCCGCGGATCCGTGAGATCGCATTGAATGGTGGCGATATCGGCGCCCCTGGAAAGAAGCTCCTGACGGGCGGCTTCAAGCTCATCTTCACTTCGCGCCATGATTGTGACTCGCGCGCCCTCTTTCACGAACACGCGCGCCATCTCAAGTCCCAGTCCTCGCGAGCCCCCGGTAATCAACACAGAGGCATCACGAAAACCTTCGCGTCTTCCCCGTCGTATCATGCGAGTGATCATCATCAGCAGCCCTCCAGCAGCGAGCAGCTCAGGCGCGAAAGAGCGCTGAAGCGGCTTATCCTGATCCAGTAGTCGAGCAACTTCGAACTTTTCCATTCCCGCAGGAAAAGCAAACCGAGTGCCCGCGGCTTCAGTCACGGATCAGACGCATGTGCTCTTTCAGGATGCAACGGTTAGAGATGACTTCTATTCCGGCGTCTCTCGCCTTTTTCTCAGCCTCCGGGTGGCCAACACCCTCCTGAAGCCAAAGCACCTTAGGGCGAAGTGAAATAAGCCGCTCGACGAGGTCGGGCACGAACTTGGGGTTTCGAAACACATCCACGATTTCAAGAGGAGCGGGAACTTTATCGATCGACTCATAACAGGGGCGTTCCAGAATTGTCTTCTCAGCCGGGTTCACGCCGACAACGTCATAGCCTTTTTCGATCAGGTAGCGCGTGACTCCGAAGCTGGGTCTGTTTGCGTCTGAACTGAGGCCCACGACGGCGATTTTCTTGTACCGGGTCAGGACCTCTTTGATGAGCTGATGGGTGTCCGCCATGGCGGCGAGATTACCTCAGACGTTCACAAACCTGTAGGCGCGCAGCGCCAAGTGTGCGGACTGCTGCAGCAAATTCCACTCTCTATTTCAATTTGCGAGAGAACCTTGTGCAATGCGATCATGATCATGGGGGATTGATGATGATTATCCGTACTGGTTACCTCGCACTGGCGTTTACGCTCTTTGCCGCTTCGGGCTGCTCAGTGTTCGCTGTCAGAACGGCAAAGAACGACGCGGCCGCGCCCAGCAGAGCTCCTGCGATGGTGGCCGACAATCCTGAGCGACTTGGCGCTCTGTTTTATGATGGCAATGCATACGCTGGCGATATCGCCGGGCTGTCGCCTGAGGCCTGCACTCTCGCCGTAGAAAAGCGGATCAGCCCCGAAGGCTTCGAGCAGATGACATTTGAAGTCTCGAGCAAGTCACTCGTGAAAGAATTTGCTCGCAACTACCGCAGCTCGATCGTTCTCAGCGAATCAGGAAAAGCGCTCGTCTTCGTCGGCGATGGCGAAAAGCTGATGGAACATCCCGGCCGCGATCACATCATCGAGCTCTACTCTGAAAAAGCGAGCGAAGGTGACTTCATGGTCAAACTCGTCCTTGACTTCGAACCCCTCGCACGCGACGGCTACAAATTCAGACAGTTCTACGTCTCCGCCGGACGGGCGACGATGGTGATCAAGTGCAATGATTTGGGGTTGGTGAGGTAAGTCCGGAAGACTTCATGTACGTGGTGAAGCGCAGCTGATGTTACCAGCTGATCTTGACCTTACCGGCGCCTAAAGGCGTTCCAGCCATGTTGATCCAGATCGAACCATCCCCTGCTGTTCCTCGATCAGGATCTCCCGCATTCCCAGGCGTCGAGCCTGAGCCAGGTAGTTCGACGCCACCAGCGGGGACATAGCTCGAGCCGCCCTCGCCCCCGCAGGCCACGGTACTTCCACGGCAATACCCTGCTCCACCGCCCCCGCATTCCGATCCCGGAGTGGCGTTTTGACCCGCTTGATTTCCCGGAGAGGCACAGGCACGAATGCCACCGCCTGCTCCACCAGGCCCCTGCGCTGCAGCTCCGCCGCCTCCGCCTGCTTCGATTAAAACTGTCGTGCCGCGAAGTACGGAACTCGAGCCGCCGCCGTTTCCGCCCCAACCATAATCGGATGCATACTGGCCACCGCCGGGCGAACCCACACGAACCTTCAGAGTTTCACTTGGCGTTACCGTGAGAGTGGCGCCCGCATAACCGCCGCCGCCTCCGTCGCCACCAACCCCATCTGCATCGCCGAAATCACCACCGGCGCCCCACGCCTTCACGGAAACGGAAGTGCAGTTCGCCGGCACAACAAAGTTCTGGTTATCACCTGTATTGAATACCTGGCTTCCCGGCGTGCATACGCCCGCGGCGCAATCGGCAAGCGCGATCAACGTTGCGTTTGTGCGGAAAGCGCCCCATTCGGTATCCGTTTTCGTGGGAACAAAAATGGCCGAGCTATGATTGTTCGTCACTTTCTTGCAAACGCCGTGTTCATCCACCGTGACTTCTTGTGAAGCGTTGATTTGATAAGACTCAGCGGCGTCCACAGACGGGACGATGATCGCCATCATCGCCGCAGCGACTGACAAAGCAATCTGTGCATATTTGGCAAAGTGCAAACGTACAACGTGCGCCATTATCCAATTATCCTCCTTCTTGATGATTTCTTCAAGAATGGAAACTTGGCGTTCAAAATCAGCTAGTTGTCGGTGCGGTTTATGCGAAAAACGGAGCTTGCCCGGGCCGCTATGATAGCGGGGTTGAGGGGGGTTGATAAGTGGTGGGCCCCCTCAATCTGTTGGAGCAAACATTTTCAGGCATTCCTCGTATTTCTTGTCCCCGGTTAGTTCCAGCAGAAAGTAGCACGCGGGATAATGAACCGGATTAACTTCGAGCGTTTTTTGGAACAGGCGACGAGCCTCGGCCTTGTTCCCCTTATTTTTATAAATAAGAGCCAAGTCAGCCAACGCCTCATAGAATCTTGGGTTGTCGTTTAGAAGAGCCTTAAAAACCGATTCTGCCTCTGATATTTTTTCCGATCGGTTCATGGCATCTGCAAGGCGGTATCTGGCCAATACATTTCCAGGATCATGAGCAAGGCAAGTTTTAAACGCTACAATTGCCGAGGCATAGTTCTCCAACTTCAACTCAATCATGCCAATAGCATAGTAGTGATCCGACCCAGGATTGGCGACCTGTCGCAAATAACGAATGCCGAGAAACAGATTCCCAGAAAAGAACGCATCAATATAAAGGGGTTGCTGATCTTGCCCACCAAAGTATTTTCTTTTTATGGCTGTCAATTCGTAGAGCCCCAGCCGATGGCGCACAATTCCAGACTGATAAGGATATTGGTGCATAACGGAAGAGCTAGAAATCCATAAATGTTGCAATCCCAGCATGTGGCCGAGTTCGTGAATCAGAATAGACTTCAAGTCTAATTTGAGCTCACTCCAATTAAAACTATCAGCATTCAGGAGAATGTCAGCATCCAGCATCTCTCCGGTGTCTTCATCGAAGCTCGATAACGTTCGCGCTAAAGCAAGCGGATCACCGGTTCTTCCAAACCCCTGAGTTATGTAAAACACTGAATGCTCGGCAAGATCGCTCACCACATGATTCTGATTTTTTGCCTGGCAACTGACCTCAAAGATAATGTGACCAAAAGATGAATTCCACACAGCGACGGCCGAACCAAGAGCTGCAACGATTTCAGCAGATAAGCCCTGAGTTGTGCAAATTCGAATCGGTAGGCTTTTCCAATGCCTCGCCTTTTCCATGCTGGTCAGCGCAATTCCGTCGCCAGTAAGTCCGGCGAAAACGAAATCCACCACACAGGCCATAAAGGTTGCCAACACCAAGACTGTTCTTAAACTACTCCTCACGATTTCAGTCCACATGGCCTTACCGTGAGCAAACTCGTGGAATTGAAATCGTGACTGTGATTCCACGACTATGATTTCGTTGCCAGGTTATCGACCCAGCCCACCTCTCAACGGTGCGCATGGCCGACACTGCACCCAATCCGTTTCCATTCGACTTGCGCGTAAATGGTGTTTTTCCAATTGTTGATATGAGTTCAGCCGGAATACCACAACCGTTATCAACTATCTGGATGTCAACTGACTTGTCTGTTTGCTTTGCCGCAACTACTACACGGCCCACTCCAGAGATTGACTCCACAGCGTTATTGATCAAATTAGAGAACATTCGCGCAAACGCATGTTCTTCAATATTGGTCACTGCACTGCCAAAATCAGAATCCAACTCTAGAAAGAATGACAATCCAGACCTATCTATGTACTCGCGTCGCTTCTCCTCAAAAAGATCGCGCAGCACCACATCGAGCGAGCGCGCGGATAAAATCGGACCCAAGTCGCTAACTACTGAAGGAGGCAGCTTGCGATCCCGATCCAATCTCAACAGATCTTCAGCAATACTTCTAATTCGACTCGCTGCGGATCCAACAAGCTCTTTGCTTTCCGAGGTCCATCCTTCCGCCGATCTTAACGCGACTTGAAGGGCTGCCAAAGGAGATCGAATATCATGAGCCACTTGCGAAGTTATTTCAGATATCCGCAAGGCGGCCTCGGTACGAACACGCTCAAAACGTCGACCGGTAAGAAATAGCAGCGCAAACAATGCGGCATGTACGACCACGAACATCAACGCAAAGTGTTCGACCACGACCGGCAAGCGGACCGCAAAAATGATCGATATACCGTCGTTACCCTTTCCCCGGACCTCAACGATATCGCGGAAAAAGCGCTCTCGACAATTCGTCGGATTCCGCTCAAAAAACACGCGGCCTGAATAGCTACCCCTGATACACTCCCAGTTTACCGGATTTCCGATACGACTAAGGCGATGAGATATCGAAGCAATATCTGCTGACTCAATTTCCGGATAATTTTGCGAGTAAAAGCTTTCAGCAAACTGAGATGCACTATGTGACAAGTACGAGCGAAGAAGCCCCATGTATCCCAGAGTAGATCCGAGCACAAGGATCACCGCCAGTGTAACACTCCAGGGGCTATTTTTTAACGATCTGATCACACTTCCATTCATTCAAATCCCAACCAGACAAGCTCTATTGGCGTGGCCATTGGGTTAAGTAACGAAAAATCAAACAACCCTTTGCGTGCGTAAAATCCTTGCGCGAAATGCATTAAGGGCCAAATTGCGCCCTGATCGGCGATCTTATGATTGATATACTCGAGGCTCAACCCGCCCCGAAGGAGATAACGTCTAATTGTTTCGTCTGGATCAGGCAATTGCAAACCAGAGGGGTCGATAAACATGTTATACAATTCCCGCTGAATGGACCCAAAATCCACCTCGGTTGCTCGCACCGAGAAGTCTACTAGATAGGCCTTCAGATTCGGCGCATTCTCACGCACGGCTTGCTGCGGAGTTATCTCTTTCGGCAACATACTTATGCCAATTGCTCCACCCGCTTCGACAAGAGCAGCTCCGTACGCGGAAAAAAATGGGTTCAAACTAGATTTAGATGGAAGAAAGTACCCCGTAACGTTGCCTTTGGCTCGTACACCATCGTTTCGGAAAGACGTAACATCAGTCTGCGATCGAGTATCAGGAAAAAAGGAACCGGACGGACTTAACCCGCGCCTCCTCAGAGAAGAATAGAATCGCTCTCTTAGCGTTAAACGGTCGAGCTTCTGACCACAAATCCTATCAGCATTTGTCCAGGAATGGCAACGAACGTAAGCGATACCTGACACAGGGCCACCAAAAAACTCGTAGCCGACTTGAGGTGCAGACGATGAATGCCCAAGCCTTAAATCTGAAGTCGATTGTTGGTCCGCTCTCCAGACAATTTCAAATTTGTCAATTGGCCTATCGTGGCCACCTTGAATACTAAAGTTGTCTCTTCGCTTTAATGTAACCCGCTCATTGCCCCACTCCACCAAACGATAAGGGCCACTTGCCACGACTTTAAGTCGATCCAACCAGGCACCCGTTTTAAGATCATAATTTGCGGGATGTGAAACTGCATAAGCGCTAGCAGAAATAATCTCGAGCAAATCAGGAACTGGTGCAGTAAATCGGAAAACTATATTCTCGTCCTTTGAGACGCTTATTCCGGAAAACTCGGTTGTTGGCGACTTTAGATTCTCCACTCCAACCAACTTAGAGAACAGCGATGGCCTGAACTTGCCAGCCTTGGACACAAAGGCAATTCGTTTAAACGACGAAACGATTGCCTTCGCATCAATCGGGTCACCATTATCGAACAACAATCCTTTTCGCGGCACAAATATCCACTCGCGGTGATCAGGCGAAACGCGCCAGCTGTCTACCAACAGATGCGCATACTCGCCAATTCGATGCTTACTAATCAAGGTTGCCAAAATCGAACGAAAGACAATTTGATGAACCACGTAATTTGACTGAAGTGGATCCGCCGAAAAAGGAGCTCCTGGCACCCATATTTGAACACTGGACTGGTTAACACGACTGCATCCCACATTAATGAGGCAGTACGATACAACAAGAAATAGAAGCGCTGATCTGATCATTG
>Ga0154382_176_pt3 | contig 36053 bp, 35 predicted proteins | sample RifGroB1_FD_105626 | JGI IMG/M metagenome (GOLD analysis project Ga0154382, IMG submission 105626) | Bdellovibrionales bacterium GWB1_55_8 | reverse complement strand
CGGTTGAGGTATGAATCCGGCCCTGGGCTTCGGTCGCAGGCACGCGCTGAACCCGATGAACTCCGCCCTCCCACTTCAAGCGGCTGTAAACCTTATTTCCGATGATTTCAGCCACGATTTCCCTGAAACCGCCGATCCCGGTAGGATTCATCGAAAGCACTTCAATGCGCCAGCCCTGACGTTCACAGTAGCGCTGGTAGAGCCTGAATAGTTCAGCAACGAAAAGCGCGGCTTCCTCGCCCCCGGCTCCAGCGCGAACTTCAAGAATGATGTTCTTTTCGTCGTTCGGGTCTTTAGGAAGCAACAGCAGCTGAAGATTTTTTTTCACCTGCTCGAGTTCCGCTTCAAGACTTCGAAGCTCCTCTTTTGCGAGCGCGGAGATCTCTGCGTCAGAGCCATAAAGCAGCTCTTTATTCTCAGCTAATTCGTTGCCGATTTGCCGATAACGTCGGTATTGGGCCACGATTTCCTCGATCGAGGCGCGCTCCTGAGAAAGCTTTCGAAATTCTCCAGGTCGGTTGGCGAGCTCAGGATCGGAGAGCCGACTTTCGATTTCCATGAATCGTTGTTCGACAGCATCGAGCTTATCAAACATCAAAGTCCTCTTTCATCGATTCGCCCTCAGTTTTCTGGGAATTCGGCCACCGCTGCGGAAACGGCTGAAATCTCGGCAAGCCGCGATATCTCCACTTCGGAATCAGCAGCGGCCACCTCGGCGTGCTCCTGCTTCTCGAGCGCGAGAACCTGTCGCAAGGACGCGAGGGCAACCTCGAGTTGTTCGTCATCGGGCTCACGAGTGGTAAGGCGCTGAAGCAGCAATCCGGGATAAATCAAAGCCCTGAAAGCAGGCTTGTCCATGTGTGATGCCGAATATTTGATGAGTTCATACGAGAGCCCCGCTACCGGGAGCATCAACACGATCTTCACAGCCACCATCAGCACGTGATTGAGAAAAGGCACCGTGGAGAGCTCGGTAAGCTTCAGGACCGGAAACACGAAGCTGAAAACAAGAATGCTGATCAGCACGAGGAACAGCAGAAATGCCGTCCCGCAGCGCGGATGAAGTTTCGTATGCTTGCGCGCATTCTCGACAATCAGCTCCTCGCCGGCCTCGAATGCATGAATCGATTTGTGTTCAGCACCGTGGTACTGAAAAACCCGATGAATGTCCTTCATCAGGGCGATCGCGTACACGTAAGCGACCAGAATCAGCATCTTCATGAGCCCGTCAAGCAGGTGAAACAGCGGGCTTTGCGCGGTAACGTAGCTCGAGGTCATGAGCACCGTCAGCACATGCGGAAGTGCGACGAACAATCCAAGCCCAAGCGCGATGGCAGAGCCGATTGATACAATGATCGCCCAAGTGGAAAGCTCTTCGCCACCTTCGGCTTCACTGGCAACCGTAGCCGAGTGACTCAAGGCCTGAACGCCCTGAACCATGGACTCCAAAAGCACAACAACGCCACGAAAAACCGGCCTCTTTAGCCAGGGGTAGCGTACGAGAAAACCAACGTACGGCTGAGATTTGATGAGAATCCGATGGTCCGGCTTACGCACGGCGATCGAAATGAATCGAGGCGCCCTCATCATGACGCCTTCGATAATCGCCTGTCCACCAATACTGGTGAATTGAGCCGGTTGCCTCAAATCAGGATTTCTTCTTGTACTTGTTCAGGAACCGTTCAACGCGGCCTTCCGTGTCCAGCAGCTTGTGCTTGCCGGTGTAGAAAGGATGACAGTTGGCGCAGATTTCCACCTTGATGTTCTCTTTGGTGGCGCGGCTGTCAATGACGCTTCCGCACGCGCAGCTGATTGTAGTTTCCCGGTACTGGGGATGAATGCCCTGTTTCATAATTTCCTCAAGGTCATGTGAAGTATCAAATAGTTAGATTGCGGTCAAGATCACATTAACGGCTTCAGCCGCCACCGCTCATGGCTTTGATGAATTCCTCGTTGCTCTTCGTATGAGCAACCTTATCGAGCAGGAATTCCATCGCATCCACTGTGTTCATGGGGTGGAGCACTTTACGGAGAATCCAAAGTCGGCTTAAGAAATCTTTCGGCAGGAGGTATTCTTCCTTACGTGTCGCGGACTTATTGATGTCCAGACATGGGAAAATACGCTTCTCCATGAGCTTACGGTCCAGGTGAATCTCCGAGTTGCCCGTACCTTTGAATTCTTCGAAAATGACTTCGTCCATGCGGGACCCGGTCTCGACGAGCGCGGTGGCGATAATCGTCAATGAGCCGCCCTCTTCGAGGTTTCGTGCCGCACCGAAGAAACGTTTGGGCTTATGCAGGGCGTTCGAATCGACACCGCCGGACAGAATCTTGCCGGATGGCGGAACCACCGAGTTGTAAGCGCGAGCCAGACGGGTGATCGAATCGAGCAGGATGACGACGTGGTATTTGTTTTCCACGAGCCGCTTGGCCTTCTCAAGCACCATCTCAGCGACCTGAACGTGACGTGATGCCTGCTCATCGAAGGTCGAGCTGACAACCTCGCCCTTAACGGACCGCTGCATGTCGGTCACTTCTTCAGGGCGCTCGTCGATCAACAGAACGATCAGCTTGATTTCGGGGTGATTTGTCGTGATTGCATTGGCGATATCCTGCATCAGCACCGTCTTGCCGGCGCGCGGAGGCGCGACGATCAGACAGCGTTGACCCATGCCGAGCGGGACCATCATATCGATGATCCGCGTGCTGTAGTTGTTCGGCATGTACTCCATATTGATGCGCTTGTTCGGATAAAGCGGGGTCAGGTTATCGAAGAGCACCTTTTCAGCGTTCATTTCAGGCGTCTGGAAATTAACCTGCTCCACCTTCAGTAGGGCAAAGTAGCGTTCACCTTCCTTTGGAGCGCGGACCGAACCACTGACCGTATCGCCCGTTCTCAGGCCAAACCGACGGATTTGCGAAGGTGAAACATAAACATCATCCGGACCGGGCAGATAATTGTAATCAGGGGCGCGAAGAAATCCAAAACCGTCCGGCAGACACTCAAGCACTCCGTCCGCATAAATGTGCTCATCTTTCTCGGCCTTCTTCTGAAGGACGGCAAAAATGAGATCCTGCTTGCGCATTCCCCCGGCATTCTCAATGCCGAGTTCCTTGCCCATTTCCACAAGCTCGCCGATTTTCTTTTCTTTCAATTCCCTGAGATGCATTCGGTCCTCTTAACTGCTTTAACTGCTTTAGCACTATTTAGTAGAGCTGCTGGGTGATCAATGAGTTGCAGGCTGGTCGGTTCATGACGGGGACGGGGCCCCATTTAGGTAAAAGCTGTTCGGTGTTGTTTGGATTCCCCGACGGCGACTGCCGCCCAAGAACTCGCGTAACAAACCTTTTTTTCCGAGTAAAGGAAAAAGATCCCAGCCACTCGGGCCCCAATATCAATTAAACTTTTTGCAAAAGCCCTGTTTTGCTAAAGAATAGGACACCCATGGAATCTCGCAACTCTCAGACCGGAAATCACCTCCTGCGCCTCGTAATCGCAACCTGCTTCCTTTTGATCGCGGTGGCCGCGGCCTGGCGGGTAGGTACGGTCGCTATTTTTGCCTTATCCGCGAAAACGCAACCTGGTGCACACGCTGTAGTCCTTGAGATCACGAAGGGCCTGGGCCCCAACGAAATCGCCGAACGCCTTCGCTCAGAAGGACTCATCTCAGACCCGCAACTCTTCCTTCGCCTGGGACGATGGATGCGGCAGTGGAAAAACATTAAAGCCGGGGAATATCAGATCAATCCCTCAATGACCCCTCTGCAGATTTTCTCAATCATCACTTCGGGTGTAAGCGTAAATAGACCCTTGGTCATCCGCGAAGGGCAGAACATATTCGAGATCGCGACGGAGATCGAGCTACGCGGCTTCGGCCCGAAATCTCGCTTCATCGAGCTTTGTCGTGACCCCCGCTTCATCGCAAACTCCTGGGCGGCTGCGGGCATGAAGGAACGTGCGCCAAGCACTCTGGAAGGATATCTCTTTCCCGATACTTATTTTTTAAACAAAAGGGTTCCACTGGAAGAAATCGCCCGCCGCATGGTGAAGCGCTTTGCATCCGCCTGGAGCGACAATGAGCGTTTGCGTGCGGCGGAAATCGGCTTTGCCGCGCGAGACGTCATCACCTTGGCTTCAATGATTGAAAAAGAGACCGGTGCGGCACATGAACGGCCGGTGATCAGCTCAGTGTTCCATAACAGACTGAAAAAGAAGATGCGCCTGCAGAGCGACCCCACGACTATCTATGGCATCTGGGAGCAGTTCAGCGGCAATCTGAAAAAATCAGATCTGCATACTTCGACTCCCTACAACACCTACTCCATCCGTGGCCTTCCGGTGGGACCGATCTCAAATCCCGGAAAAGAAGCCATCCTTGCGGCGCTTTATCCCCGCGAAACGGAATATCTCTTTTTCGTTTCCAGAAATGACGGAACCCACGAGTTCACGCGCACATTTGAAGAGCACGCGGAAGCAGTCAGGAGGTTCCAGATGGATCCCGCCGCTCGTCGCGGAAAAAGCTGGCGCGACCTTCACACGAAGCCCGCTTCGGGGCGGGATCTCGGAACCCCGTAAAGATCACGGTGCCGTGGGCCAATAGTCAAAGCCGCGGCGTTGCGTGCATCAGAAGAGGTTTTCTCGGCCAAAGAACGATTGCAATCAGAACCAGTTCAGCCCAAAACAATAGCGCTGCGGCTTCAAATCGGGCCCCCCAATGGTGACCGACGAAATCGAACCCACTCAGATTGACTGCAGCAAACAGGAGCGCAAGAGCTGCCCACGCGCTGGGATTTTTATAACGACCGACAGCGCCGACCAGGCGATGAGCTCCCAGAATCGCCACAGGAATCGCGAAAACGAAATACGGCTTCCAGATCAAGTGGGATGGCAGGATGATCGCGCCCACCAGCACTCCCACCCAGGTTAACGGTGGCATCACCTTGCCCCTGCGAATCAAGACAAGCAGCGCGCCGAGAGCGGAAACCATCCAGATCAGCGACATGGCACGGATGGCGCCCATGGATAACAGTGCTGTTCCAAACTCAATTCGACTCCCGCCCTGGGCAATGACAGGAGCCGCTTCCCCGCTGAAATAGTGCATCAAGAAGGCTGTGAAACTTTGATTATGGGTCTCAAGCGGAAGCCCCTTCTGCAGCAGCATGTCCTTCCAGTTCCAAAGAAGTTCGATTGCCCCCGAAAAGCCCAACGAGACTGCAGGAATGACGAGAATCAGGCAAGCGCCAAGAAAAACCCCAGCCCTTTCGATCCAAATTTGCTTTCGCGAAAACCCGGTTGTCGCCAGAAACGGCACAAGCAGCAGCGGCCCTGGGAAAAGCTTCGTGACTGCAAGCAGTGCCAGGACAAACCACCTGGCGCCGGTTAACCAAGGCCGCACGTTTTTATCAAATCGTCCGAACAGCGTCCAGACACAGGCACCCAGGATGAAAACATTGACCTGACCGTACTGGAAATCGATCAGCACCGGCCGGGAAAACAAAAGAACACCCCATGCGGCAAATCCCAGCATCACGACGCGATCGCGAGGCAAAAACGAATTCGCGGAAAGCCTCAGACCGAACTCGCGGATCACGTAACCAATGACTGCCGCTTTGCCCAGGCACCACACGGCCAGTGCGAGATCACGAGGAAGCAAGCCGATGACGGAAAAGACCCACGCGAACCCAGGCGCATAGAGAAATCGATCTGGAGTGGCATCGGAATAGAGTTCGAGCGCACGGCCCTCGATCACAAACCGCCAGGTGGCATAGAAAACATCAAAGTCATGGCCTCCGCGCTGAAAGGCCCAGAACGTTCCGATCGCTACGATGATTCCGGTTACAAAAAGACTGAAAACCGCGAATTCCCTGCTCAGCCGCAAGCCCGAACCTCATCACGAGGGCGAGGCGCCGAACCTGCGCAGGAAAGAAAAGTGAAGATCGGCTGCCGATAGAGATCTTCCAATCCCAAAAGGGCGCTCTTCAATTGCAGCTCGGGATCTTCGGGATTCACCTTACCCATGAAGCCGCCCAAAGAACTGGCGGCCACTACCCGATGGCAAGGTATCAAAATCGGAAAAGGGTTGTTCCGAAGCGCCTGCCCGACCGCGCGTGTTGCGCTCCAGCGTCCGATTCTCCGCGCCACCCACGCATAAGTCCGCGTCTCACCATGTGGGATGTCGGTGATCGCCCGATAAACCTGGCTCTGAAACTCAGTCCATTGAGTGCGGTCGAGCTCAGCCCAGGGAACATCGGAAATCGGGACACCCTCATTGAAATAGCGGACAAGCTGAGCGGCCATATCGAGGGCTGCGGCGGGAATAGCCCCCACGGGCTGCTCTCCGCCGTCTGAAGCGAGTGCCCATTGGATATGACTCAATTTGCCTTCGGGATTCCACCCGATGGAAATAATGCCTTGGCTAACTTGAAACCGGAATTCGCCCAATCAGTCCCCCGCTTGTTGCCCGCGCCGATTTTTGCACCGCTTTGGTCGGAATTCAATGTCGGAGTGCAGAGAAAATCGACCTAAGACCTTGATACTAGACGATCACGCACTGCGCTAGCGTGACGCATCAAAAAACCAATGTTTTCGCTTGTTTAACCTATTTAACAACTGTAAGGTGTGGCCCTTCTTAAAAACAAAAGGTCGGGGGGCCAGGTTCCGGTGACAACCGAGAAACCAGAAACAACAGCAAGTTCTTACGTTGTTCTCGCCAGAAAGTGGCGCCCAGCGCAATTCGCCGACATCGTGGGCCAGGCCCATATTGTGCGAACCCTCGTCAACGCCATCCGTGCCGAACGCATCCATCAAGCCTATCTATTTACCGGTTCCCGTGGCATTGGGAAAACATCGATCGCACGAATTTTCGCAAAGGTGATCCGCTGCCAAAAGGCGGAAAACACCACCGACGGACTTCGATCCTGTGATGGGTGCCCGAGTTGTCGTGAAGTGACGCTCGGAAACAGCGTGGATGTGATTGAGATCGACGGCGCCTCAAACAACGGCGTGGAAGCCGTTCGCGAAATCCGCGAAAATGCAAAGTACCTCCCTGCCACGGGCTCCCGGAAAATCTATATCATCGATGAAGTTCACATGCTCACGACGGCCGCCTTCAACGCGTTGTTAAAGACGCTGGAAGAACCGCCCGCTCACGTCATTTTCATTTTTGCCACTACTGAACCTCATAAAATTCCAGCAACGATTCTTTCCCGTTGTCAGCGGTTCGATTATCGCCGCGTGACCGTTCCGCAGATTCAGACTCGGATCGCACAAGTTACTCAGGCCGAAGGAATTGAAGCAGAACCCGGAGCGCTGGCCCTGATTGCCCGCGCCGCCGAGGGAAGCATGCGCGATGCCCTCTCATTGCTGGATCAGGTGATCGCATTTTCCGGCAATCGCATCACGGCCGATACCGTTCGTGAAAGCGTAGGCCTGATTGAGGGTCAGACCATTCTGGGAGTTTTATCCGGAGTATTCGGACGACGACCTCTCGAAGCACTGGAACGCGTGGAGCAGGCTTACCAGCAGGGACACGATCTTCGCGTTCTGACCCGAACCCTGATCGAATTTCTGCATGCAGCGATTCTGACGAAGATCGGCGCGCCGAACTCCGCCACGCTCGAACTCTCGGAAGACGAATGGAAGGAACTCCGCACCATCGCCGATTCACGGTCACTGGAAGAGCTCGAGTTGATTTTCCAGGTCCTGCATCAGGGACTCGACTGGGTGGCGCGTTCGCCTCAGCCAAAAGTCGTTTTGGACGTGCTGCTCATCAAATGCGCAACAGCCGACGCACTTGTATTTGCCGATGCACCTCAGACATCCACGGTTCCAACAGCCCAGGTCGCAACACCACCGCAAACAGTGGTTCGCAAGATGGATTCGGCCCCGGCAGAAGCTCCAGCGGTCACTGCTGCTGCTCCAGCTGTTAAAGCTCCGACAGCTCCCGTCTCTTCCGCCCAGAAAACCTGGGAAGGATTTATCGAACACACGCGGAAAACACGTCCACTACTCGCATCCATCCTCGAACATGGAAATGTCAGCGGCAATGGCACTCCGTCCGGTGACATCACCGTCTTCTTTCCACCAAAACACACTCACTATCGGGATCAGCTGCAGTCGCGCAATTATCACGAGCAGCTGATGGCGTTCGGGCGTGAATATTTCGGCGGACCCACGCGTTTTACAATAGAACTTCGTGACGGCGGCGAAAGCCCTGCCGAGAAACGCGAACGCGAGTCCCAGAAAAAAGAAGCTGATGCAAGGAGCGCTGCTCAGAATCATCCCGTGATCGTGGAAGCCAAAGCTCTCTTCGGCGGCGAACTCGGCCCCATCCGACTCACGGGAAAGGGCTCGAATGAATAATCAGCGTGATGCTGTCTCAAAACTTGTTTTTGAACTTTCGAAGCTGCCGGGAATCGGCGAAAAAACAGCCACTCGGCTCGCCTACTACATCCTGAAACAGGACCGATCCTATTCGGAGGCGCTTTCAGAAGCCATCCTGAAGGCCAAACTGACGATCGGCCTTTGCAGCCGCTGCTTCACCTTCACCGAGCTTTCCGTTTGCAGGATCTGCTCAGATGAAAGTCGCACAAGACACACGATCTGCGTGGTCGAACGCCCGTCAGATGTTTTTTCAATTGAACAAAGCGGCGCTTTCAAGGGCATTTACCACGTACTCCATGGAGTACTGTCCCCGCTGGACGGCATCGGACCGGAAGAACTGAAAATCCGAGAACTCCTAGCAAGACTTCGCGAATCGGATTCTGGTACGGAAACCCACGATCCCATCCAGGAAATCATTTTAGGAACAAACCCGAGCGTGGAAGGCGAAGCTACGGCGCTTTACCTCACCCGACTCATCAAACCACGTGGAATTCGCGTCACCCAGCTCGCCTACGGCATTCCGGTGGGCGGAATGCTGGAATACAGCGATCGTCAGACCATCGGAAAAGCCCTCGAAAATCGAATGGAACTCAAATACGACCGCCCCAATCGGCCAGGTCAGGAGATCGCCCGATGAGTTTCATCAACTACGCCAATAAAGAGGTGAATTGCAAAATCATCTACTACGGTGCGGGGCTCGGCGGCAAAACCACGAACATCCAGTATATTTTTGAACACACGCAAGACACGCGCAAAGGCAAGCTCGTCACACTCAGTACGGATAACGAGCGCACGCTGTTTTTCGACTTCCTCCCCCTCAGTGTCGGAGAGGTCCACGGGTACAAGACGCGCTTTCATCTCTACTCAGTTCCCGGCCAGACTTTTTATGAATCCTCACGCCAGTTCATCTTGAAGGGCGTGGACGGCATCGTGTTCGTCGTTGATAGTCAGCCGGAGCGAATGGAATCCAATATCGAGAGTTTCGAATCACTAGAGAAAAGCCTCGAACTCCAGGGTTACGACCTTTCGAAGCTCCCCCTCGTTTTTCAATACAATAAACGCGATGTTCCGGGTGCCGTGAGCATCAAGGAACTCGAGGCTACTTTTAATCCAACGCATTTACCGTATTTCGAAGCAGTAGCTAACAGAGGTCAAGGCGTTATGGAGACGCTGCAGGCCATCAGTCAACAGGTGATTCGTGAACTCAAGGGGGAAGGGGAGGCATGAAGGTATGAACAAAGAGAGACTGAAGAAATTCAGAAAGATGTTCGAGGCACAGCGCAAGAGCATCCTTTTTAACGATAAGGTCGTCCGGGAAGATTTCGGGGTTTGTTCCGATGATCGATATGACGAAATCGATCAGGCCACGACCGATATCGAACAGTCGATGCGGATGCGGCTGCGCAACCGCGAAATGCTTTACATCAAAAAAATCGAGGAGGCCTTGAAGCGGGTCGAAGAAGGCACCTTCGGCGAATGCGAGGAATGCGGAGAGGACATCGAACTGCGTCGCCTCGAGGCTCGCCCTACCGCCACTCTTTGCGTCAGCTGCAAGGAAGAGGAAGAGCGCAAAGAGGTGCTCACCGCTGCCGGTCGCCAACACAAGAGCCTTGGAGAGCTCTTCTCGCGGAAGTTCGCGTAAGACCCTTCGCATCCAGTCGGATATTGAAGCCACGATTCGCTTCGGCGATCGTGGCTTTTTATTTAGCTCATCGACGGGTGGCAAACCGGGCCCATTTTGCTACCGGTGAACCCAAATGCACCCCGATAGATCCCTTTATTTCAGGGATGTTTTTGGTCAGATTTGCACCGAATCGGCATCTAAATCGCGAAAGTATAGTCTTTTTCCCCGTGGCACGTCCCTCGCACTACAGGTAGTCATGAGCGAGGGGGAAATAACCCCACCGCCAGATCAAGGAGGCCGGTCATGAAACAATCTAAATCCACAGCTGGCTTTCAAGCACGAATCTCCACCTCTAGCCTATTCTATTCGCGCTTGGGTCAGTACCGCAGGCGCTACTTCTTCTACCAATAGATCTCGTTCGCTGAACGAATCGACTTAAAGAATCAAAACTGATTTTGGACAAAGCAGCATCTGAATGGCCAGGATGGCTATCTGGAAGTTTAGGAATGACTTCATCAAATGCAGCTAAGGATCGTCACGGCAGACATCTGTCCAGGTGAGGCTCGAATCGGAAGGAATCCGGTTCGCGCCAGGAAAAGGCGAGGTGTATCATGAACTCGGAAACTACCTTCAAATTTAAAACTCTCTTCGAAGAACAGAAACGCGCCCTTTTGTGCACAAGGAAGCTTGCAAGCGAGGACTTCCGCCTCCAGGAAGAGGACCTTGCAGATGAAATGGATGTCACGTCGAGCGAACTTGAGACATCCATGAAAATGCGGCTTCGCAATCGAGAGGCCTTGTTTCTGAAAAAAATTGATCAGGCTCTGGACAAAATCCGGGAAGGGTCCTTCGGCACCTGCGATGACTGCGGCGACGACATCGATCTGCGCCGCCTGGAGGCCCGCCCAACCGCCACACTGTGCGTTTCCTGCAAGGAAGGCCAGGAGCGCAGTGAGCACGCCCATATCGATGGCAGGAAGCCGAAGAGTCTGGGCACACGAATCCGTCTCGCCTGATTTTTAGTGGGGGGGGAGAGGGAAACCGTCTCGCAAGGAAGCGAGACGAGGTCCGCAAGGAAGCGACAGAATGCGCTTGATCCGCAATCCATGGAACAGACCTAAACGGGTTGCCAACGAGTGCACACAGGCGGAACGAGGTTTGAGGGATCGCCTCGTTCCGCCTGAATTTGTCAGAGCGATGCTGGCAGAGTTACCGTCTCAAAAAAAATGGGGGTTCCTTTCGGAACCCCCATCGCTCAGCCGAATCCTTGGCCCGATACGGGTGAATCACCCGTACCGACTCAATCCGTCGTTTGCAGTGCCTTATTCACGTTGATTCTGCCACCAGTGACCGTTTTACCGGCCAGCGATGGAAGTTGATCAACCGTATTCATCAGGACCTGCTTCACCTTCTTGTAGCTCCATGTCGGATTCTTGGACCACAGAAGGGCGGCGGCACCCGCAACATGCGGACACGCCATCGACGTTCCAGAAAGCGAGGAGTACTTGTTCCCAGGAACAGTACTGTACACACTGGCGCCAGGCGCAGCTACGTGAGTCGTCTTCTTCCCGTAGTTCGAGAAGAACGCCATTTTATCGTTCTTGTCGGTAGCAGCGACGGCAATGAGGTTGTCATTGTCGAAAGCTGCCGGATAGGAAGGATCGGGCTTATCATTATCGGCACCGTCGTTTCCGGCGGCCGCAATAAAGAGCACGTTGGCATTTTTGGCGCGTTCGATCGAGTCGTACAGAGCCTTGTTCTCGTCGTCACCTTTACCACCCCAGCTATTGCTCAGCACCTTGGCACCGTTGGCAATTGCATAGTCGATGGCACGGATAGCGTCAGCAGAGGTTCCGCTGCCCTGACCGGACAGGAACTTAAGCGCCATAATTGAAACACGCTGCGAAACGCCGGAAACACCGATACCGTTTCCACCCACGCCGCCAATCGAACCGGCGCAATGCGTGCCATGTTCGTTGTCGTCATAAGGCAGTCCGTCGTTATGAACGAAGTCGTAGCCGACTACGTCATTCTTCGCGCCCGGTTTCGGGTTGCGCCACATATTAAAGGAGAGGTCTTCGTGATTGTAATCGACACCCGTGTCGATCACGGCAACGACCATATCCTTACTACCTTTCCAGTTTTTCCAGGCTTCGATGGCGCCGACTTTCTCGATACCGTAGGCCTTGGAAAGCTGCGGGTCCGCAACTGGAGGATTCACTTCAGCAGGAGCTGGTTTCAGCTCAGGGCGATTTCCAGGAGGGGGCGTTCCGCCGCCATCTCCGTCGCCAGGGTCGCCGGGAGGCCACGGACTGCCGCCGCCGCCGCCTTCATCTTTACAGCCTGGAGGAAAGGGAAGACCGGGGATCAGGCAGGGAACTTCCCCGCCGCCACCACCACCGCCGCCATCAGCGGGTTCGCAGCCGGGGATTTCAAAACCCGGAATGCAAGGGATGCCACCTTCGCTGGGATTCATCACCGGAAGCGCATACAACATATAGTTCGGCTGCGCATACTCGACGATGCCGCTGCGTTGCAATTCAGCAATGGCATCCTGAACCTTGATGCCATCACGCAAAGTGATGTGCTCAAAGCCTTTCATCAGGCCTGCGTAGCGTCGGATTTTCCGGGCGCCCACATTGTCATAAATCGCGTTCATCGTGGTACGCGTCCGAAGAGCGCCTTCACGGTACTTTACAATTACTTCGCCCGACCTGTAATCAGCGTTAGCCAGATTCGCCGCAAGCAACGCCGAAACAAGGAGTAGGACCTTCCTGGTTCTTGACATGGATTCTATTCCCCCCTAGTTCATTTCACTTAAAGCTAAAATACTCAGCAGAAACGCCACACAAAACATGTCTGCTGTTCGTAGCAGTTTATAGACCAAACGGCCTTTTGCAAATTTGACACGGCGCTTTCTTTTTTCTGGAACTACTTGTTTTTTAGGAGTGTTCGACTAAAGTCTAGCGCGCCTCCTCAAAGGTCACCTAAGACGCTTCATTGGCAGTTCCTAAACTTCGTAATCAACAGCCTTTTCAAGCCTCAAAAACAAAAAAGGGCCCCGGAAGAATCCGGAGCCCCTGTTCGCTTCACTCAGCAAGTTCGCTTAAACTTCGTGCTCCTGCTGCCGACGCATGTACGTCGGAATGTCATATTCATCATCGGTGAGATTGGTGATTCCAAGACGCTGAGCAATGGCCCGCGCCCTGGCAAGCTCGCCCCCGCTGGCGATGCCTGCGGTTTCAGCTACGACAGCACCGGAAACGGAGTTTGCAGAAGGCCCGCTGGCCTCGTCATCAAGACGATCAAATTCCTGCTCCGCTGCCGACTGCGCCACCGCCTGATAAGCCGTGGCCGCCATCATCGCGGCATTCGGCTTGGGGGGTATCAAAGGTGCCGTATCGACCGGAGTCGGACGTGGTTCAAGAACCGGAGTTACCATGACTGCCGGAGCCGGATTCAGGGCAGGCGCCACCTGAACGGGTTCGGAAACCGAAGCCTGTGCAACTGCGCTTACGGTGACCGGAGCCTGCTGCGCGGTGACGACATTTGGAACCGAGGCTTGAATCAGGTTCGGAATGCCGAGATGCGCATTCGCTCCCCCAAGGCCGGTGGCAATGACCGTGACCTTGACAGAATCCTTAAGGGACTCATCAATGACCGTACCGAAGATGATTTCAGCATCCTCATGAGCGGCTTCCATGATGAGCGTCGTGGCCTCATTGACCTCATGGATTTTGAGGTTCGATCCGCCTGTGATGTTAATGATGATGCCGGTGGCGCCATCAATCGAGATGTCTTCGAGCAGCGGGCTCGAAATGGCGTTCGTCGCGGCTTCAACCGCCCGATGCTCGCCTTGACCATAACCAATACCCATGAGAGCGAGGCCTTTGTTCTGCATGATGGTGCGAACGTCGGCAAAGTCACTGTTGATGAGGCCGGTATGGTTGATGAGATCAGAAATACCCTGAACGGCATTCAGGAGCACCTCATCGGCCTTTTTGAAAGCATCCACCATTGAAAGAGTCGCGCCGGAAATGGCAAGCAGCCTCTGGTTCGGGATCATGATGAGCGAATCAACATGTTCGCGCAGCAAAGCGATGCCGCCCTGGGCGTGCTTCATGCGTTTCTTGCCTTCGAACATGAAGGGCTTCGTGACAACACCTACTGTCAGAGCGCCGATCTCTTTCGCGATTTTCGCGAAGACAGGTGCTGCGCCGGTTCCGGTGCCGCCTCCCATGCCTGCAGTAATGAAGACCATGTCCGCGCCACTCAGAATCTCGGAGATCCTGGGATAATCCTCGAGAGCGGCTTTTCTTCCGATTTCAGGATTCGCGCCGGCTCCCAATCCCTTGGTGAGCTCCTGGCCGATGGCAATTTTCACCGACGCAAGTGACGCGTCCAGCGCCTGCCTGTCTGTGTTGGCAGTGATGAACTCGACTCCCTCGAGACCCATCCGGATCATGGTGTTCACGGCATTGCAACCGCTGCCACCCACGCCCACTACCTTGATCTTTGCTCCATGACTCGCGATCTGATCGATTTCAAACATAATAAAGAAGATCCTCTTCTTCGACCCAGGTACGCCTCTCAGCCATCCTGAATCCGTTTTTGACGCCCCGGTCTCCCGAAGGCATCGCCCCCTCGTTACCTAAATCAGAACAGGTCCTTGATCCAGCTACGCATGGATCCGCGGACTTTGTCGTAAATATTCTTGTCCCGAATCGGGAATTTGCTTCGCTGCAGATTCCGCGCTCCGTACTTCAACAGACCAACAGCCGTGGCGAACTTCGGGGAATTCACGACATCCCTGAGGCCGCCAATATTCTGGGGAACACCGCGTTTGACCGGCATTTCAAAAATGAACTCGGCCAGTTCAGGCATTCCCTCAAGCAAGGTTGCACCGCCGGTGATGACAATTCCGCCGGAAAGCACATCCATGTAGCCCGATTTCTGAATCTCCCGCTGAATCAGCGAGAACATCTCTTCGACCCGAGGCTCGATGATATCGGTCAGCAGCCGGCGTGAAACCACGCGGGGTTTGCGCCCGCCAACACCGGGCACTTCGATGGTTTCATCGGGCTTCACCATGGAAGACATCGCGCAGCCATGGCGGATCTTAACCTTCTCCGCTTCGTTCTGAGGAGTGCGAAGTCCAACCGCGATATCATTCGTCACGTGATTGCCACCAATGGCGAGCACGCCGGTGTAAACAATGGCGCCATCCTTGAAGATAGCGATGTCGCTCGTGCCTCCGCCGATATCAACCAGCGCGACGCCAAGCTCCTTTTCATCCTGCGAGAGAACGGCCTCACTTGATGCAATCGGCTCAAGACAGATCTCAGCAACGTTGAGGCCCGCCTTGTTCGCGCATTTGATGATGTTCTGCGCGGAAGAGACAGCGCCGGTCACGATATGAACTTTTGATTCCAGACGCAGGCCGCTCATTCCGATTGGATCGCGAATGCCGTCCTGGCCATTAATCATGTATTCCTGTGGAATGATGTGAATCACTTCACGGTCGAGCGGGATCGCCACGGCCTTCGCAGCGTCGATCACCCGCTGGACATCACTCTCAGTGATTTCCTTGTCCTTGACCGCAACGATGCCGGTCGAATTAAAGGACTTGATGTGGCCGCCCGCGATGCCCGTGTAGACAGTCGAGATCTCCATACCAGCCATCAGTTCGGCTTCTTCAACGGCTTTGGTGATGCTCTCAACCGTGGAATCGATATTGATGACCACGCCTTTTCGCAGGCCGCTGGATGGCGCCGTACCAATTCCGACGATATCAATCACCGGTTGAGGTCCGCCCTCGCTCACCTCACCGACGATGCAGCAAATTTTCGTGGTTCCGATATCGAGACCGACAACAAAGTCCTTTTTGGACATACGACGAATCCCTCCCATGGGACTGCGACCAGCCGGCAAAAAATACCGAGCTGCAGAAAAATCTTAAGAACCCCTAGCGGTTTTGACAACTATTTTTTTTCCTGCATCAGCCCAGACCTGACGCGCCGCAATACCCCGATGACTCAAATAACGTAAAACCCGCGCCAAATGCTCCAGATTTGATTTGAGCACCAATCCCGACTCCATACCCAAATCGACCATCACCCGATGCTTGCCACCCCTCAACAAATAACTCGTCAGTGCCCGGAACCCCTTTTCCCCATCCCAGACAATTGAGGCAATCTCAGCATCTTTTCCCACAGGCGAATTCTGCCAGTCGCGAATCAACTGAATCGCCTCAGGAATTCGCTGCTCTGCAGAGTCAAAATGGGAAAGAAGGGGAAGATCAGGCTGATACATCAGGGTGACGGCGCCGAAAACACCGCCACGGACATCCACATAACGCAAACCCTGCTTTTTCGTTTGAATGAGAGCTACTGGTTCGCGATACCTGACGGCGATTGAAAGAGTCTGAGGAAAGCGTTTCTGAAGATAAACTTCCTCGACCCACGGATTCGCCAGAATGCGTCGTTCGACCTCGAAAAGATCCAGCTCAAACAAACTTATTTTCCCAGTCGGTACGGCCGCCAGACGGAGGATCGTCTGCGCGTCAACCGGCGCTTCGTCCGGCTGTTCAGCCAACTCGACTGCCTGAATCACGAAAAGAGGCGATCGCGTGGTGAGAAAAACCGCCGCACCCACGGCAATGAATGCCGACACCGACATGAACACAATGAGAAAACGCCGAAACCCTCTCATGACTGCCCGCTCCTACCCGGCATGCTACCACTACCCGTGCGGTCCATGCTAGCTTCCCTCCCATGAACGTTTCCAAAAAACTGTCGGCAATCCTCGTCCTCGTCACCTTGTCCGCGCCCCTAGCCGCCTGCTCAGGCAAGGCTCCGCGAAAGGTCGATCACGATACGAAGAGCGAACTTTTGGCAGGTGCATTCGAGGTACAAACATTCACGCTGGGCAATGGATTGAGGGTGTTGCTCGTCCCCGATACGACTTCTCCCACGTTTGCGTACCAGACCTGGTTCCGCGTGGGATCGCGCGATGAACAACCGGGGCGGACCGGTCTCGCTCATCTCTTCGAGCACATGATGTTCAAGCAGACAAAGTCACTGAAGGATGGGGAGTTTGACCGAATCCTGGAAAGCGCCGGAGCAGAAGGAGAGAACGCGTTCACGAGTCACGACTACACGGCCTATGTTCAGGAACTCCCCAAGGCGAGTCTCGATCTGATCGCGAAATTGGAGGCCGATCGCATGGTGAACCTGATTGTCGATGAAAAAGCCTTCAAGACGGAAACAGAAGTGGTCCAGAACGAACGCCGCTTCCGCAACGAGAACAACCCCTCAGGCCTGATGTTTCAGGAACTCTTTGAGCTCGCCTACCGGAAACATCCTTATCGCTGGCCGGTAATCGGTTATCAAAAAGATCTCGAAGCCATGTCTGCCGCCGACGCATTGGAGTTTTATCGGTCCTTTTACAGTCCGAACCACGCGACGATTATTGTTTCCGGAGATCTGAATTCGGAAACCCTGCGGGCGGTCCTTGAGAAACACTATGGCTCGATCCCCCCACAGCCCGTGGCACTGAGGCAAATCGAGCGCGAACCTCCTCAATTGACTCCACGAAGAAAGCTGATGAACCTGAATATCCAGGTGGAAATGCTGCTCATGGGATTCCATATTCCGGAAGTCACGCACGAGGACTTCGCCCCTCTTGAGGTCCTTTCAACTATTCTGGCCGGCGGGAAGAGCAGCCGCCTCAACCGCACCCTGGTCGACACCGGCATCGCGGCCTCAGTGAACACCTGGGCCATGGAAAACAAGGATCCGAGCCTGTTTCTCGTCTCAGTGACGATGCAGGACAAAATGCGGGCGGCACAGGCCGAGACGGTGGTACTGGGAGAAATCGAGAGGATCGCGCACGAAGGTGTGCGCGATCAGGAACTTGAAACCGCGAAGAACAAGATTCAGTTCAGCTTTCTCGCAAGCCTCGGTTCAAATTCCGGAAGAACCCGCTTTTTGGGACATTATGAAGCGATCGCGGGGGACTTCAGGGCTGGACTGAAACTGCGCGATCGCACCCTTGCGGTCACGCCGGCACAGGTGCAGGCGGCCGCAAAGCGATATCTGAATGCAAGAACCCGAAGTGTCGTCGTCGGCCTGAAGCGGAGACAGTCATGAAATCAACAAAAGTCGCAGTCCTTGTCACAACCATTTTCCTTTCCCTGAACCTGCTTCCATCAGCCTCACTCGCGATGGATGTCAGCTTTGAGAGAGATCCCCGCCTCGCACTTGTTTACCTGAACGTCGCGATCCGGGCCGGGTCCGTGACGGATCCTGATCAGAAAACCGGTCTCACAAATTTCATGGGCGAGATGCTTTTGCGCGGAACCAAGGCCCGCAGCAAGGAACAACTGGACCTCGCGATCGACCAGATGGGCGCTGAACTCGCCGTCGAGACCCGCGCTGAAGCGATGATCCTGCGAGGCGCTGTTCTGGCATCCCAGCTGGAGCCCTTTCTGGCTCTTGTTTCCGAGGTCCTCACACAACCCACATTCCCCGACACGGAGGTCAGAAAACTGAAATCGGAGATCTCTTCGCAGATCCTGGCCGAACTCGGAAATGACGCCAGTCTGGCCGTGAGGCAGTTTACGCGTTTCCTGTTTCAGGATCATCCTTATGGCCGACCGATCGTCGGAACCATTCGCGAAGTCGGGTCTCTGACGCGCGACGATCTCGTGGCCCATTACGATAAAATCGTCCGGGACAATCTGCTGCTCGTGATCGGGACGGGCGATGCCGAGGAGGACTTGCTTCAGAAATGGTCAGAGGGCCTTGCGCAAGCGCGCCCTGCTGAGGCGAAACGGGAACGAGTCATGGTTGCCGCCCCGGAAAACGCGGCCGTCAGAAGGCTTCTGCTGATCGACAAACCCGACCGGACGCAAACCCAGATCCTGCTTGGACAAATCGGCATTCGCCTCACAGACGACCTCTACTTTCCGCTTTACGTTGGCAACCATGCATTCGGCGGGCGATCTTTTTCCGCCCGTTTGATGCAAGAAATCCGGGTGAAACGAGGGTGGAGTTATGGCGCAACCAGCTCTTTCCGCGCAGGCCTTCAGCCCCGCTCCTGGCATGTTCACCTGTTTCCCGCTTCTAAAAATTCGCCCGAGGCGCTCGAATTGACCCTCGGACTGATCGGAAAACTGAAAGCCGACGGCATTAAACAGGAGGAATTCGATTTCGCGCGAACCAGTCTCATGAATGGTGCTGGATTCATGTACGACACGCCGGCGAAACGCGTCGAAAACGATCTCCTCGAAAAGACTCTCGATTTGCCGGAAGGGTTCATGAAGTCGTATGCCGGGCGAATCAGCAGGATATCTCTCGAGGATGTGAATTCAGCTTTGCGGAAGTTTCTGCATACGGACAAGTTGGCGATCGCAGTTCTCGGAACCGCAAAAGATCTCAAGGCCCCCTTGGCTGAGGCTGCGAAGATACCGGAGAACCGGGTCCTGGTAAAACCCTATACCGAGGAATGATTGCGATAATATTTTCCCGCTGACTTCCATGGTTTACGGCAGAACTCGCCGAACCCCTGGACCCCCCCATGAAATGAAAACTCGTGACACCGCTAACGCGCCGTGTTAGATGCCACCACAACAGAGCCGAGCCTCGGGGGATTCCATGGCGTTTAAAAAAGTTCCATTCACTTCCATTATCGCGCTATCGATCGCATTGAGCGCCCACCCGGCCCTGGCGTCTGTTCGGGTATTTCAGCTCAAACAGCCTCCGACAATTCTCAAAAGTCCACCACAGATCCCCCAGATCCTTTCCCGTGTCTTCGGTCTGTTTGGAAATGCTCCGAAACGTTCGGAAGAGCAGATCGTTTATGAATTCATCGCTGATAACAAGCTGACCTTCGGAATGGAAAACCCCGGCGACCAGAAGTTATCCCTCAAGAAGATTCGGCAAACCTCGCGTGGGAAGACCCTCCGCTTCACCCAGATTGAAAAGGGGATTCCAGTTTCAGGTGCTGAACTCATCGCTGTTTTTGATGCCAACGGCGAACTTGAAGCCGTAAACTCGTCCCTGATCTCTCTGTCCAGCCCACCAGGCGCGGCGGAAATCACACGCGAAGAGGCTTTCGCAATCGCGTCCCGAGAACTCGGGTACGAAAACGCGGAACTTGGAGAGGGGTCAAAAGACGGTCTCCAGATCGTCAACACCGCAGATGGTGCGACACTTGTCTGGCAATTCTCTGTTCGCGAAGGAGCCGACGCATCACGGCCGATGCAGGTGCAGGTGTTCGCGGCGGGCGCTAAAAAAGGCGAAATTTTTTCGAAAATATCTCTCGAGAGCGGCATTTCAGGCGACATCGTTATCTACGACGCCTCGGTCACTCTCATCATTCCCAATCCGATTTATAAAGGCCTGAAGGTCTTGAAAAACGGCAAGCGCCGCTGGGCCGGGCTCCTGAAAAAACCCGCCGAAGCAAAGCTCGCGCACGCGTCCCTTCAGAAGGCGAGCGATTATTATCTGAGCACGTTCGGCCGCGATAGCTTCGACGGAAACGGCGCTTCGCTCATAGCATCCGTGAACGTCGGACGAAAATTCAGCAGACTTCTGGATCCGTTCGGCATGCGCCAGAACGCCGCCTGGATGGGTCCCTGGAAAATGTTCATCTTCGGAGCAGGCGGAAGCATGCTCGGAAATTTCACGAAAGCTCTCGACGTCGTGGCACACGAGTACACGCATGCAGTCGTTGGAAGCACAGCCGACTTGACGTACGCCGGACAGCCCGGCGCACTGAACGAACATCTAGCCGACCTTTTTGGCGCGGCCGCTGAGCGGCACTTCGAGCCCTCGGCAAACCCGTTCATCATCGGCGAGAAATGCCTGCGCGGAGAATTGAAAAAATCAGGCGCTCCAGGCCTCAGAGACATGCTCGATCCTCACAACAGCTTGAACGCGGAGCGCGCCCTCGGACGCCCGAACGCACCGGAATTCGCCCAACCCGCGCACATGGCTGAAATACCGAGGGAAATGGGACCAGATTGCGTATCCAACGAAGGTAATGACAATTGCGGGGTGCATCTTTTGAATGGCGTCCCCAATCGCGCTCTATCACTTGCCATTCTTGAATCAGGATGGGAAAGCATCATGGACCTGGCTTACCGAGTGTTGACGAACCGGCTTCTTGCGAGCTCGGATTTCGAAAATTATCGCGACCAGCTCCTCGATGAATGCCAGGCATCCATGCCAAATGATACCTGCGAAGCAATTGCGCAGGGTTTTGAAAGTGTAGGACTTTGAACGTTAAAAACAGGAGACCGAAAAATGGCCAACAAGAAAACCGTATCAACAGCAGCTAAAGAGCAGGTAAACAAGGTACTCAGCCAGGCAAAGGAATCCCTGAAGATTCTCGAGGTCGCCAGAACTTTTGTAAAACTCCCCTCAAATCCCAAGGAACTCACGAATGAAAAGATTCTTGCCAGCTTGAAAAAGCTCGGCGTGGCGACGCAGGAAGAAGTTCAGTCACTGCGCGCTCGCGTTGAAGAACTTGAGGCAACGGTCGCCAATCAGAGCGCCCGCTCCTCCGACAGAGTTATCAACGATACGCTTGTCTGATAATACAGCCTAAAGCGTGGATTCATTCAGCGCAGGAAAAGCGACCGGGCGCAGATTGCAGCCCTGCGCTGTCGGATGCACCGCGATCTCGCTTTGAGGCATCTTGATCGAGTATCTGATACCGGAACGGATTTCGGTTCCATGCAGCTTTAGTTGCACCTTTTGCCCGGGAACCTTGATACCGCAGACCACGACGCCATTTTCGATCAGTTCGTGGCCGTCCGCATGGAGCCTCAGCTCCACTTCCTGAAGGACGGATCCGGACTCGGCCTGGAAGCTGCCCAGCACTTCCGGCGGCAGCTGGAGAAGATCGAGTTTCCCCAGGTTTTCAGCAACCACGGTGCGTTTATCTACCGCTGAATTGGACTGTCTCATCGTCACGACAACAACTGCAACATTCACGATCACTTTTCTTCCTTTTGACAGCGAACCCCCATCGGCCAGAGTCGCGGGAACTTGACCTGAAGGAGACGGGACGACGGCGACGCTTTCCGAATTGTTCGCGGACTGCGGTTGCGCAGCCGGAGAAACGGGGTTGGATACTGAATCGTCCTGAGGCTCATCTTCAGTTCCGGATAGCGGCCCGGATTGTACGCCGGGTTGAGGCCCCGGAAGCTGGGGATTGTCTGGAGCCATTGGCACAACTGTAGGGGAAGCAAATGCAGGGCGAACAATCGTAGGATCTCCATTGCCGATCTCTTCATGATTCGGCGCAGAATCTAACGGATCGCCGCCAAAAGTCGCGAGTCCGTATTCCTGCTCACATCCCACCAGGAAAAAAACTGAAATCAAAAGCGCACTGCACGTCGAAAAATGTCGATTTGTCATAAGATTCCCCCACTAAGAATGCGATTACATTACAGACGTGCCGCTCAGATTCCTCTTAACAATAGCACTGCGAACAGAGGAAACTAAGTGTGTCCGACCAGACACAGGAGCTTCCCCCTATCGATAAAAAATCAGGCTGCTTTTAGGCTCTTTTGCGCGACTGCCGCAATCCACTGATTTAGTTTTTCCAGAAAGACCTTGTCGCAGTCCTGAAATTCAATTCGAAGTGGATTCTTGAGGTCGGACAGAATTTTTGCGCGAAATTGAATTGCTTCCACCTCACCTGGCGCTGCAATAAATACTTCGCAGGCCTGTTCCGGCACCGGCCACGGAAGTGGATTTTCAAGAAGCAGTCCTCCCAACGAAACGTCTTTCGTGAAGGATCTGAAAGTCTTCTTGTCTTCGGTCAAAATAACAACCTTCAGTCGTAACGCGAGCCGTTCATGTTTGCGCCGATCCTTCCCCGGATCTTTCATGAGGCCTGCTATGGCGCGCGCAATCGCCGAACTGGCCATGACCGAAGGGGGGCTCGCATTCTGGAACTCCGCAAGATCATGGGGGTCGCTCACCTTCACCCAATCCGGGTAGCCATCGCGCCAGAGAAACCAGAACTCCTTTTCAGAGGCATCCAGCTGCGCAACGAAGCTACGCGCCGCAGCTGTGTCCAACGGGTCAATATACTGACGCTCGATCACGTGGAAGAAATGCCACATCTTATTTTTCTTTTCGGCATAAAAGCCGGTTTCCTTTATGCTGAAATAACAACATCGAAAGGGAATTCGGTGACTCAACTGTTAACACGGATATCGCTCGTCGTTCTCGCGACAATTCCGCTGCACGCATACGCAAATGGAAGCTCGTCCGAACTCGACCAGAATCTTAAGCCCGAGTTCTCTGCAACCACAGCGGAGGAAGACATTCCTGCCATTTTCAAGGAGATGGGTGTCGTTCAACGCAAAGCGATGATCAAGTCAGGAAAAGTACTGTTTTCAAACAATATCGCGATGGACTTTTCGGATGGTCCGTACTCGATGTATGGCATTCATACGAACATCGGATATGCCTTATCCGATTTCTGGGAAATATACCTGAACCTCGCGCCAGCCTATCTCAACAACAAACGTTCGATCGTGAAGAAGGTCGAGAGTCTGCAACTCGCCGATAATCAGCAGGCAACCATCACGGCCGCTCTGCCGAAACGTGAATATGGGCTGGAGCTGTTATGGGCGCCTCTTTACGGAAAGGACAGCTTGGGAATTCGATCGATCATCCGAAGCGACACTTTCCTCAAGGTTGGCTTCTCATCGATCGACTACAGCGGGCCGACCGGAATGAAATTTCATGTTGGGGTCGGCAAAACCTATTTCATTGGACGAATGGCCGGGCTTCGAGTGACTGCCTCGGTCAATTACATGGAGACCATCGTCGATGGTCTCAAATCATTCAGCCCTGCGCTGGTACTCGAAACGGGCTATGTCCTGTATTTGTTTTAGGAGGCAAATGTGAGCGGATTTACATCTTTTCTGCAACAAGGCGGCGTCGGCACCTACTTGATCGTGATCGCTGGTCTTTTATTCCTGGTGATCGGAACGGAGCGCATCATTGCACTGTTCTTCCGACTTTCTTACAACACTGATGCATCGGTCGAATCGGTTCGGGAGCACGTAGTGGCGAAGCGTTACACAAACGCGCTTCAGGTCTGTAACGCCAATCCCCAGGCCCCGGATCTTTCGGTGATCAAATCCGCGTTGATGTCGGTCGAGAATGGCCGAGAAGCGATGAGGTCCGGCCTGGGAGCATCGCTCCTCGAGGTGACGCACAGATGCGAATCGCGACTGCAGTATCTTCAACTGATCGCCAACGTCTCAACCCTGCTGGGCCTCTTTGGAACCATTACGGGCCTGATCAAGACCTTTGGCGCCATCGCGAACGTCGACGCCAGCGAAAAAGCCAAATTACTTGGACTCGGGATTTCCGAGGCAATGTACTCCACAGCGGCCGGATTGCTCGTGGGCATTGCCGCATTGGTCGTCCACACCGTGTGCATGTCCAAATCGGACTCGATCGTCGGCCACGCGCAGGATGTGGGATACAAGGTAATCGCCTGGATCGAACAATCAGAGCGGATGAAACGCGATGGTTGATGATCTTTTCGCTAAACCACCCAAGCGCGGCACGCTTGAGCTGAATCTGGTGCCGATCATCGACATGCTCACGTCGGTGATTTTCTTTATTCTTTTATCCACAACGTTCGTGGCATTCACAAAAGTCACGGTACCGCCGTCCAGGGTGATATCGAGTACTGATCCCCTGGCTCCGCCACCCGTCGCGCCCAAGGTCTTTCTTGTTCGAAATCAAGAGGGCTACTCACTATCCATGCTCTGGGGCGGCGCCGAACCAGGGGAGGAAACGAAAGACATTACAATTGCGACGCCCGGCGAACTCCCCGAATCTCTTCGCTCGGCCTCACTGGAACTTTCGAAAAATTTCCATGCAAAATATCCCCTGGAAAGAAGCGTCCAGCTCGGACTCGGCTCAGATGTGCCATACCAGGGCCTCATCTCGATAATGGACGGAATCCGTGAAAACGTTCCGGATATCGTCCTTGTATCCTATGACGAGGCCGACCGAAACCGTACAAGCAAACGCGATTCAAACCAAGACGGAGGATCGTGATGTTTCCTCCACTGCCCTCCAGAAGCCGTCGAAACATATTTTCCCTGCAACTGACGGCCATGATCGACGTCTTTGCACTCATTATCATCTACCTCGTGAAGGGGACGTTCTTTGGCGTGTCGGATGTCCAGATTCCGAAAGACCTGCATCTTCCGACAAGCTTCAGCAAGGAAGCCGTGGAAACAGCCCCGAGCGCCGTGATCGGGGGAGGTGAGGTTCGCATTTCCATGATCCCGAGAGGCATAGCCCTTCCCTTGTTCGATCCGAATGCAAAAGATCAAAATGGGGTGCGAGCACTCAGGCAGGAACTGAAAACAGTTGTGGCCAATCTGCCGTCCCACGCGCTTAAATCGGGCGTCCTCCTGAGCGTCGTCGCCGACGCTGAGACTCCCTATCGCGATATCTTCAACGTCGTTAAGGTGATGAGAGAATCAGGTTTCGAAGCGATGCTTTTCATCGCCTCAGGTCCGGGAGGGTGACGTGCGGCATGCCGCAATGGTCCTCATCATTTGCGTGTCTTCTCTGACGCCGGTCCGGATCGCGGCGTCGGACCTCCTGGCTCCGATCAGGGCAAGCGCCGCAGCCCGTGACTTTCTTGCCGTGCGTGTTCTTGCCCGAAAATTGGCCGTCCACAAAAAGGATATAGGGACCTGGAACGCGGTACGGACCCTGCTGCTGAAACACCCGGAAATTGGAAATGACCTTGTGCTTGGCTGGGAGCGCATCAGGCCAGTCACAGGAAAAGACAAGACGGGACAAACGCCTGTTGAGAAAACCCTGAACCGAGCTGACGAACTTCTTCTGGCCGGCAAGAGCGGTGAAGCTTTCGATTTGTATCAAAAGTGCGCGCAGTGGCTGAAAAAACGTTCCCGCTTTCGCGCACGAGTTGGGCGCAATGCGGACCTGCTGTATCCGTATGTCCTTCACGGCATGGGGCGCGCACTGTATGCCTCCGGCAGGTTCGCTGACGCACTGACGGTTTATGGATGGTTCACGCCTTCGTATCCCCGCTTTCGACAAACCCTTTTTGAAAAAATGTGGTCAGCACTGCGAGCTGGACAGGTCGACGTGGCGCTCGGGGCAATCGCATCTCAGCGGAGCGCATTTTTTTCCAGGTTCATGAATCCTGAAGCATATTTGATCCAGGTCTATCTTTATAAAGCGTTGTGTCGGGATGAAGATCTCAAAGGCACCCTGGCCGAGGTGAGCGAATTCAAGAGCCAACTCGAATCAGGCACGTATGATTACCTGGAGTGGGCGAAATCAGATTTCGAGATGCGCGCACTTGCCAATCTTGCCGAAACCGCGGTTCTGCCGAACCTCCCGCCGGTGACAATTGCCGAGCGCACAGCGGAACGGGAGAAGGTCCGCTCGTTTCTGCTTCGTGAATTCGGATTTTATCGCGCACGGCTTTCCGAACATCTGACACTAATTGAAGCCTATGCCCGCCTGGCTGCCACTCCCGGGATTGGATCAGGCCTGAAGGCGATTGAGAAGCTTCCATCCCGATCCGAGCTTTTCCGGCAGAACCTCGAAATATGGCCAGCTGACGATTCCGAAGTCTGGATCGACGAAGTTGGGAAACATCGCTTTATTGGAGCAAGTCTGTGCTCGTCAGATCGATAGTCCTCGCAACAATCATTTTTAGTTTACCCGGCACCAGCTGGGCGGGTCGTCTGGACGGGTCCGTCCTCGGTTCCAGCCTGAAACCCGGCAGTGCGCCCAAACCCCCTCCAGCCCAACCCAAGATGAGCAAGCAGTATCGCGCTCTCATTCCTGACCTCGGCAAGGAAAGAAAGGAAGATCTCATCAAGGCGGTCCAGAGTTTCAGCGTGATCTTGAGCCGCTCCAAGCCCGGTCCCGTTGCGAACCAGCTGATTTTAAGCCGCGCGAAAAGCAACTTGTCACTTGCCCAGCTGAGTCTTTTTTCGGCTCCGCCCGGGACAGGGATTAGCGCATCCGCCACCTCTTTTTTGAAGGCGGCAAAGCAGGATGCCGAGATATTACTTCGTTCTCCGAATGCGGACAGAGCCACCATTTCAGGTGCCCTTTACGTGTCAGGACTTGCAGCGGTTTACTCCAATGACACGCCCCGCGCCATGGCCGCGTTTCGCAAAGCCCTTGCTGCGGACCCCGAATCCCGTGACGCCACCTGGATGGCTTTTTATCTTGCGGAAGAATATTTCGAGGCAAACAAATTGCAGGAGGCCATCGTTCATTATCGGAAATGCGTGAATCGCGGCGATCCCAAAATCAGGAGCACGGCGGGATACAAGCTCGCATGGGCGTATTTGAACGCTGGCAACGAAGAATTTGCCGAAAAGGTCTTTTCCTGGCTGCCAAAGGCGTTTCCTGGAACCGACATTGGCCGAGACGCCATGCGAGATCTCGCATTCGTCAGCTTGAAATCAAAGAAAGACGACGAAGTCCTTCGGCTTGCGGACAAGCTCTTCAAAGAACCCAAACTGAATCTCGATTTCTTGCGTGCGGTATTCGGCATTCTCGAGGTTCAGGGAAAAGCATCCCGAAATACGCCCATTTTCAAACGCCTGTTGGAGCTGGAACAAGACCCCATTCGCCACATTCAATTGCACCTTTCGGTACTAAGTGCCAGCCGCCTGGAATACGCCTCCGAGAAACAGCTTGCGAATTATGAGATGGTGAAAAGTTCGATTGAGGCCAGCAAAATCAGCCTCAACGCCAAAGAGTTGGATCCCGTGCGTCCGGCATTGGACTTCGAGAGCCAGAAGCTGATCCGAAGTTTCGTTGAGACGTTCGCCGGTCGCGTGAGATCCCCCGAAGCCATCACACGTGATCGCATCGGAGCGGTTCTCAAGCAGCTATTCTCTGATTACGACAGGTATTTTCCTGCCTCACCAGTGAAGAAGACCATGTTCTCGCTGTGGCTCGACGTTTGCCAGGACCTCAAAGATTGGGGATGCGTGAACACAGTTGCCTTGGCGATTGCGGCGGATCCTTTTCTGGAGGTTTTGCGGCAAAGGGCGGAACTCGATCGGATCGCGGCACTTGAAGAGTTATTCAAACAGGATCCGAAAAGGTCTGACGAGCTCATGCAAGCATTGCAGGTATTCGTGGAGAAAGTCGAAGCATCGCCCGCCTGGACCCAGGCTGCGAAACGTCTCGGCGAGCTACTGGTCCAGAGAAAAGACCTCGATGCGGCCATTGCACTCCTCGAGCGGATCTTCGCGAAGGATCTTTCGTCCGACAGTCACTATCGCCTGCAATGGGCAAGATTTCTCGATGAGAGATACGAGGATGTCCTGAAGAACGTCGACCCTCCTCGACCCGCGAAAAGAGACCCGCGCGTCACCGACATTGTCCGGGAATCGTCTCTGAAACTCGCTGTATCAGCGCGAAGTGAGGATCAAAGCGAGAATTATTCCAAATTTCTGTCGATCTTCCTGGCCACGAACTTGGATCCGGGCAAGGCAACCATGGCGCGCAGGGATTACATCAGCTTCCTGCTGGAAAAGAGTGATTTCGCGGAGATCACCAGGAATCTCGCCGGAATAAGGCCGGCGCAAAGAGAATCCGAATATTCGGACTTCCTGCAAACCACCTGTCTCTATCATCTAAAACATGGCGACTTCCAGGCCGTGATTGACCTCCTCCCTTCCGAAGTAAAGGAGCGAAAGCAGGAACTGACCACTATTCTTGAACTCGCCAGGACCGCGAAGAACGGGCAGCCTGATTTCACCGATTTCCTGATGCTGCCGAAGACAAAGCAGGAATACCTCCTTGGACTTCTGGCATTACTGCAGCCAAAGTTCGTGATCAACGTTTTCAACAAACAGTCGCCGAGTTCAGAAAACGAGAGGGTGATCGCCCTAACGGCGCTCCGCTTCGACCGCAACAACTGGGACTTCATTCCGACCACGAAGGAAAAAGCCTGGCTGGGAAATCTGGCACCACAAGCTGCGCCCACGGCTTCACAGGTTCGCAGCGAACGGGAACTCCTTAAGTTACGATTCCCGGATCCCGCGAAAAAGGTGAAAAATGCCGAAGCGGAATTCACAAAGAGGCTTCAGGTCCTGATCGAGAAGACGCGAAAAATCAGACCCTTACTCCTTCAGGATTTAAAGGCTCTTCCGGTGAGTTCGCAACTGCGCCTATTGCGAACGGCTCGAAATAATGAGGAGAAGATCGCCTCGATCATTCTGAGCTCTCCCCTGCCGGCCGGACTTACAGAGGCTCAGACAGTGGAATACAAGCAAGGACTCGGTGAGATCGCCAGGGAGTTTTCCGATCAGGCCGATGAATGGCGAAAAGTCGAGACCTCGGCCTCTGATATTTTAAACAAGGAGGCGGAACTGAAGGCCAGATCGACCATCCCACTTCCCTCGTTCGAACAATGGTCCTGGCCTGGGCGTAAGAATCAGCCCCCACTGTCAGTTCTGCTCGGTTTTCTGAAACAGGGTAACGCGATCGCTGCGATGATCCTGGCAGACCTGCTCAGAGAGGACTTACTCGAAGACACCGAGGAGTACTACCAGGTACGCGCCGGAATATTACTGATAGGCAGCCCCTCTGAGCTGATGCAAAGATACGTCTGGGAAGAACTGATGCAGAGCAAGTCGCAGGATGTGATCGATGAGTGGAAGGAGGCGGTGCAGTGAACCTTTTCTGGATACTCGCATTTGCCTGGCACCTCGAATGCGGCGCATTTGCCGGCCAGGAGAATGCTTCAAATGCGGCAGTGATGGATTTCGAGGCAGATGTCATTCAAGGGGAACGACTCCGGCCGGATATTTTCGTGCAAATGGGCAGCCAAGCGCAACAAATGGGTCCCGTACTTTACCTGCGGAAGGACTTCAATGACTTCCATGCTTCAAGCAGGAGGTGGCGCCCCGGCTATTATGAGCCCCGGGCTTTGATGCCGGCGAGCCAAGGGGAAAAGCGGAAATGAAAATTCTGAGCATCTCGCGCGGCCAGTTGGAGATAGCCCGAGCGCATCTGCATCGCTCGATGGCGACTATCGGGCGCTCGCCCGCCTGCGATGTTGTACTTCGAGCCCCGGGCGTGGAAGCCGTGCAGTTTGTGCTTGAATGGGTCGGAGTCGGACAGTTCGACGCCTCAAAAGGGAGCTGGTCCATTTTTAACGTATCCAAAGCAGGCGACGTTTCGGGCGAAGGGGTCTTGCTAGAGGATCAGTCGAAACAGTTCGGCGGATTCACTTTCGAATGGGTTGAAGATTCGCTGGAGCACCTGCCCGAGATCGGCGGGGCGATTCGCGCCTCATTGGATGATCAGAATGGCGCGACGGCCGCGTTAAGCCTTCGCATGATCGAACTGATCCATGTCCGCTCTGATTCGGGAACGCTCGAAGAAGTCATTCATATGAAGCCCAAGCCCGGAAAGAAGCTTCGGCCTCTCTCTTCCATTCCGGAATTCAGGGTGATGGTCCCTCGTGAACAGAAGGACGCCATCCTTCGGGTTCTGCTGGAGGAAATGCCCGGCGCGGAAATCCATCGCAGAGGGGCTCCGGTGTCAGAGAAGACAAGCGTGGAACTTGTTGCTGACGAGCTTCTCAAATTGAGCTGGAAAGGGCATATTTTCTTTCTGCGGTTCGTCCGGGAAATTCGGGTACCCTCTCCGAAGCGTGCCCCACTCAGGGACCGGCTCCTTTTGAAACTGCTTGGCGCCGGCACATTTCTGGGCGTCGTCCTACTTGGAGTCGTACCCCTGCTTTTTCGTCCTCAGGAAGAACCACGGCCTGAGGCACCTCCGCGGATTGCCACCGTTGAAATCAAGGCCGTTCCAGAGCCCCCGCCCGAAGCGTACCGCGAACCGCCGAAGTCGGAAGCGCAGGAACCGCCAGCACAGACTGTAGTGGATGTCGCGCCAAAGACACCCAAGACCAAACCAGCGGGGCTGGTAACTGCGGCTCGCCAGGCACCGAAGCCGAGCAAAGTTGAAAAGGCCGGCCTCAATTCTCCCGCCGACGTCAGGGACGTCAATATGATCGGACTGCTGGGAGCCTTGAAATCGAAGGCCGCAGGCCCGAAAGGCGCCGGGATCAGCGCGGATCGGATTTTGAACCAAGGTATTATCACGGAATCCGTTTCCGCGAATTCAGGCAGCATCGTTCTCAAAACAGCACCCCAGGCCGACTTGGGCGGCGGCAAGCAAGGCGTCAAGATGCCGGGCGGATCCTCTTCTCTTGCAAGGGCGGCAACCACTCTTCAAGGCGGCAAAGGCTACGATCCAAAGTCGATTGGAGCAATCGGACTCAGCAACAAGAACCCGGGCTATAAAGCTGGAAACTCCCTGGCCACCGGCGGCGAGGGCCTTGCACCGGGCTGGGATTTCGGAAGACTGGATACTCGCGCTTTCAGCGTGGCAGGAGGGCTTGATCGTGAAACGGTCCGAAGAGTCATAGCGCAAACTCGGAATCAGATTCGCGCGTGCTACGAAAAGGCGCTCCTGTCCAACCCGCATCTCGCGGGCCGCGTCAGCTACCGATGGAACATTTCTCCGGCGGGGCCCGTCACCACTACGCAAGTCACCACATCAAATACGGGATCCGCACAACTCGAAAGCTGCGTGCTTGAAGTCATCAAGCAAATGAAATTTCCAGCCGCTCAGAATGGTCAGCCGACAACGGTCATCTATCCTTTTATTTTCCAGGCAAAAATTTAAAGGTTCACGTCGCCCTTGTCATAACGTGGCGTCGGCACTGGCGTGCCCGGGTAATCACCCGCGAGATTCGCGAAAAGAGTGTATTCGGCGAGCCACGCCAGGTTCACAGTCGCGGTTTCACCCGCGCGGTGTTTGGCGACGATCAGCTCAGCCACCCCTTTTTGCTCCGTATCCTTGTTGTAAACTTCGTCGCGATAAATAAAGCAGACCATGTCGGCGTCCTGCTCGATGGCGCCGGATTCACGAAGGTCTGACAGCATCGGCCGTTTGTTCGGGCGACTTTCCACTCCGCGATTCAGCTGGGACAGCGCGATGATCGGAACCCTGAGTTCCTTCGCGAGATTTTTCAGATTACGGCTGATCTCGGAAATTTCCCGCTCGCGCGATCCATCACCTTTCTGAGCCGCTTTTGAACCTTTCATGAGCTGCAGATAGTCGACGCAAATCAGATCGAGCTTCTTCTCGGTGCTCATCAATCGTCGACAACGCGCACGAATGTCCATCACGGTAAGGTCACCCGAATCGTCGATGAAAATCTTTGCCCGCGACAGCTGATCCGCAGCCTGTGCCAGCCTCGGCCAGTCACGATCAGCAAGGCGGCCGATTTTCAATCGCTTGGAGTCAATGCGCGCCATACCGGACAAAAAGCGGAAGCCAAGTTCGTCTTGCGACATTTCCATCGAGAAAATCGCACATACACCCTTCCCACTCATTGCGATGTTTTGTACCGCCGAAAGAAAGAGACTGGTTTTGCCCATTGCCGGTCGTGCAGCGAGAATGATGAGCTGTCCTGGGCGCAGACCACCCGTGAGTTTATCGAAATCATTGAAACCTGTGGATAGACCGACCACCTCGCTCTTTTGCTGCGAGAGCTCCTCGATCGTGTGCATGTTCTCAACAAGAATGCGTTGAATACTTGCGAATGATTTCGTGAGTTTCGTGTCCGCTACCGAAAAAATCTTTCGCTCGGCCTCATCCAGGAAAGCCTCAGTGTCGGAAACACCTTCAAAAGCGTCGGCAGCGATCTCACTTGCCGTTTCAATCACGCGGCGAAGAAGCGCCTTCTCCCGAACAATCTTCGCATAATAACCCACGTTACTCGTGGCAAAACTATCCTCGAACAAGCCCGTGAGAGTAGCCGTACCGCCGATTTGATCGAACGAGCCACGGTCCCGGAGCGCGGACGTGATCGTCACCAGATCAATGGGCTCGCCCCGCTCGGAAAGACCCAATGCGGCCTCAAATATTTTTCCGTGCGTGTCGCGATAAAAATCACGCGCCTCAAGTCCAAGCTCGAGAACACGATGAATGGCTTCATTGTTCAGGAGGACAGCGCCGAGCACCGACCGCTCCGCCTCCAGATTATGAGGAGGAAGACGTCCACCTGAGTGCTTCATGGCACCCGCGAACGCAGTTCCGCCACCATCAGGGGGACGATCCCAACTGCCATCTCCCCCGCTCATTTGAGGATTATTCCTCTTTGACGACCCAAACCTTCAGTGTGGCGGTCACTTCCGGCTCGAGCTTTATGGTAACCGGGTGAACCCCAAGAGTCTTGATGGCGTGCTCAAGATGGATCACGCGCTTTTCGATCTGATAACCCGCTTTTTTCAACGCATCGGCGATGTCACCAGAGCCGACAGAGCCGAACAGCTTGTCGTGTTCACCGGCTTTACGAGTAATCGTGCAGGAGAAGTCATTCAGCTTCTTCGCGAGTTCTTCAGCGGCGCCCCTCTGGGCGAGGCGCTTTTTCTCGAGCGAGCGCTTGTGATGCTCGATCATCGCGACGTTTTTCTCGTCAGCTGTGACCACCAGATTGCGCGGCAACAGGAAATTACGCGCATAACCGTCAGAGACCTTCACCACGTCACCGATACGTCCTAGATTATCAACATTCTCACGCAAAATGACTAACATGACTCACTCCTGATAAATTTGAAGAGTATTACGATTGCCTGAACTTACTCCGAAAGTCAAACCAGAGGTCAAAGAACCCCAAGCTTAAAAGAAGCGGAGTCATCAGAAAAATCGCGATAACCAGGGCTGCAGTTCTGAAAGCACCCCTGATACGCCAAAGCTCCAAAAAGAAGCCCAAAATGCTCAAGCCCTGCAGCGCATAAACGGCCATCAAAGTCTTGAAAACCGCGCTGGGGAGCCACCCCGCAGCATGGATATCAACCAGCAAAAAGAAACCAGCCAGCAATGTTGGCCAGACAAGATATTCAGGGGCCCGCCAATGTAGCAGAAAACCTGAACCAATTCCGCCTTTCTCGCGAATTCCTGCAGGATTCAGGCGAATGGCCAAAATCATGTTCAGAACCACGAGGACCAGACAGAAAACAGACAATGCACCAGGAAGTTCGGTACGCAGCCCCTCTTTCCATTCAGCGAGGTCGGCTCCTCCTAAAATTCCTGTCCGAAGCCCCTCCGGACCCGAAACAACCGTTTCTGACATCATCTCAACGGCGACCGCAAGCTGGGCCTGAAGCTCGGCCATGATACCCACGCGGTGAATGACTGCGTGAACAGCAAGCAATGCCATTCCAGACATCAGGATCCCGACAAACGAGACCAGAGCGGTTTTTTCAACACGCCAGCCGCGTTCAAAGCCCGCTGCGAGCGTTGACGCGACGACAAAACCTAAAATCAGAAATCCACCCAGACCGGTCCAACCCGATGCCAACACCACCAGCGCCGCATTGGTAAAAACCGCCAGGGCGAACCACTTCGCTCCCAGGCGCAAACGTGTCGTAAGCAAGGGAAATGGAGTGAATATCGCGAAAAAAGCACTCATGAAAAGCAGAGCGCTCGCAAAAAACGGAAGAACCCGGATCCACATCGGCGAATGAACGTTTCGTTTCGACGAACGATCGACGGGAGCTGGCGGAGATTGCTCTCTTCCCGCTCCCGTCTCACGCTCATTAGTCGTGGACGCGGACGTCTCAGGTGCCCATGGACACATAGCCAACCAAGGCGATGTTCCGGGCTCTCTTGACGGCCGACGTGAGCTTACGCTGATGCTCTGCGCAGTTTCCCGAAATACGGCGCGGAACGATTTTACCATGTTCCGTGACGAAGGACTGCATCATCCGGGCGTCCTTGTAATCCATGACGAAATCCTGATCCGAACAGAAGCGGCAGACCTTCTTGCGATGGAATCCACCGCGGCGGCCGCGATCGTCTCCATCTTTATCCATTCTGTCACCACGGTCACCGCGGTCACCGCGGTCGCCACGATCACCACGATCGCCGCGATCCGAACGGTCAAATGAACGGGATTCTGAACCTGAACCTTTTACGCTAGTAATAGCCATGACTGATCTCCTTCTATGGCTCGCTGATTATTCTTCCGAAATTTCGACGCCTTGAATGTCGCCAGACGACTCACCACGGTCGTGATACGACCGGCGTGAATCGCGCTCTTCGCGACGCGCTTCGCGCTCTTCTTCACGGCGTTTCGCAGCGGCATGGACTTCAGCGCGTTGCTTGCGGAAATTCTCAGCATTGAATTCTTTTTCGAGATTCACGGTCAGGAAGCGAAGAACGTGTTCGTGCAGACGAAGGTGACGCTCGATTTCGTGCACGATTTCGCCTTTGCCGGAATAAACGAAATAATTGTAATGGCCGCGCGATTCCTTCTGAATCGGATACGCCAGTTTTCTGCGACCCCAGTCTTCGGTCAACACGATTTCGCCACCGAATTCAGTAACGACACCGGCCAGTTTTTCTTGAAGTGCTTTCAACGCGTCGTCCGAGAGCTCGGACCGCGTGATCATCGTGGTTTCATAACCCGCACGAATATCTGCGGATGCAGTGTTAGCCATCTTTTGCTCCTTTTGGTTAATGGGAAGTTTGGTGGATGGTAACTGAACCAAACAACCCAAAAGCCCGGCCGGTCAGGACCGAGGTCCTGGTCCTTGCCGAGCAAGGTTGTACCCGATTAGGGAATTCGAGATGTTTAGCACAAGGGGCTACTCCCCCCAAGCTTAAAAGAGCTATAGTTCGGGCGGCCGGGATTGACCCGTCAACGGGGCAGGTACGCCAGAATCAGATACCCGCTTTCGCCGCACACCCAGCCACTGAACCACCCAGATCGACCCCTCGTACAGAATAACGAGCGGGATGCCCAGTATCAGCATGGAGATGGCGTCCGGCGGAGCGAACAACGCCGAAACAACGGTGATACCCATGATCGCATTCCGACGGTGCTTTCTCAGGAACGCTGCGTCAATCACCCCAAGGTACCCAAGTAGCGTGATCAATACAGGCAACTCAAAAGCTA
>Ga0154382_102_pt4 | contig 36322 bp, 33 predicted proteins | sample RifGroB1_FD_105626 | JGI IMG/M metagenome (GOLD analysis project Ga0154382, IMG submission 105626) | Bdellovibrionales bacterium GWB1_55_8 | reverse complement strand
GTAGCCGCGCCGTTCCGGACCGTCGTGGTCGATGGCTGCACTCGTGTGAATTACCGGCATAAAGCGGTCGCCGGTCATCCTGATCGCCAGAGGTGCGCGGCCCACCGGAACCTGATTCAGATGGGCAAGCCAAAGGAGCTCGCAGGGGTGAATTGGAATTCGGTGTGTCTGCGGGTGGATGACGAGGTGACCGCGTTTGAACGCGTTCGCGATGGGATCGTCTTTGGCCCGCTCGCCGGGCCGGATTCCCGGGTTAGTCTTACGTACTGCCGGGGAAAGGCCAGATGTCCGGGAAACTGCCAGCCTCCGCGGGATCTGTTTCTCGAGGCCATCGGTGCCGCACTGAAAAAGGAAAAACCTGCTCGCGGTCCGATCGCCAAATGGGATCCGGCTGACGCTGCTGAAGAGATCGACCCGACGGGGGCCCTCGAAGCGGAATTAAGAGAGGTGCTCGCGGCAGAGCAGGATCTCACGTTGTTCAAACAATGGTCGGCAACCCAGCGCACGAACGGTTGCGGCTCGGAATCCAGGCCGGTCGCCAGAAATTTTCAATAATCACGCGCGGCGTGGTGAGGAGTAGGTATGAAAGCTCGATCTTTTTCGCATCAGTTTGCTCTTCTGGCGGCCACGCTGCCGCTGATCCTGCTGGTCGCGGCCTGCACTCAGCAGAAACCGAATTCTTTCCGGCTCGAGCAACAGCTTGAATCCTTCGCGGTGGCCCGGGAAGTCAACACCAAAGTGGATCTGCTCTTCATCGTCGATAACTCCGCGAGTATGGATGTCTCACAGGACCGCCTGCGACGCGGCTTTTCGACTTTCGCGCAAAAATATCTTCGTCCCAACTGGGACATCCGAGTCGGTGTGATCACCACGGATTCCTACATGGCTCATCCGGCCTTCGGCGCCTATCTCAAGACCACGATCGGCGGAACGGAAAACTGGACTTCACCGTATATCCAGAGCCGGCTGAGCACCTTCGTGAACCCTGATTGGAATCCCAGTCTGGTGAATCCCCAAACCGGTGCCTTCAAAAAGGGAATCACCTGGAACGACCAGGTGCCGGCCTGGGGTCGAAACTATGCGCGTCTGTTGCCAGGTGTGCATGACGGCCCGATCGCCGCTCTCTGCACCGAAAATCACGCTTACTTTTTCTACGGAGCCAGTCAGTGCCGGATCCGCGATGATCAGACCCGGTATTCCGGTCCGTCCCAGTGCCTGAGTCCTTCCGGTGGTGAGACGGCGATCACCCAATGCGTGAACACTGTTCAGAACGATACGATTCACTCCGGGCGTCCTATTCTTTCCACTCAATCCGGCTCCCAGACACTGGTTTCGGATTTCATGATCAATGCGAGCGTCGGGACTTCCGGCGCCGGGTCGGAACGCGGCCTCGCTTCGCTTCAGCAGTTTCTTCAGGACAACGAGACGAGTGACACCGCGTTCTTTCGCAAGGGCTCGCAGCGTGTCTTCATGATTCTCGCGGATGAAGACGATCAGAGCATGTTTATACCTGCGGCAGGCGCCAATCCGTTCACCGGCTATTCGTCCGACTGCCCTCTGAAAACTGTCGATGGATACAGTTACCGCCTGAGCAGCTGCGCTGACTCAAGCAAGCTCATACCGGTCAGCCAGGTGAAGAACCAGGTGGATACGTTCTTCGCGGCCCTGGATGGCACGACGGGTGGCGCGGGATTATCCGGTACTTACATCGTCATTCCCGTGGTTCCCTTGACAGGCTCCGCGATCCAGGAGCTTCAGCAATTGCGGGCGTCCGATGACCTGGCGGCTGGAAATGCCGGCAATGTGGCAGTGGACCACGCCGATCGTTATCTGGAGTTCTCCGAACAGGTCGGTAACGGATCGTTCGCCATGAACATCGCCGATGACGATTACAGCATGCTCCTCGATCGGGTAGGTCGCGCCATTGTTCATCGCAGCAGCGAGTATGAACTCAAGCGTCCTCCGACGGGCACTGAAGACATGATCGTGACGATCATTCACGTCGACGGCACCAAAACGGTACTCCCTGCTGATACCTACACCGTCGAAGGAACCACGCTCTATCTGAACGACATGGATTTTGTCCTGACGCTTTCATCGCAGGATCGGATCCTCGTGAATTACCAACCAAAAACCCTCTACTGAACCAAGAAAAGGAAGGACTCAAAATGAACTTTATTGAATTTATCCAAACGAACTTCTGGCACGTATCGCCGATTCTCGCCGCAGCGGCGTTCGCGATTTCGATCATCTTCGAGCGGTCCAAGGCGCTGCTCAAGCAGTATCCGATGCAGGACGCCGACAGCTTCTTCGAGCGCGTGAATGACCTGGTTCTGAAGGGCAAGATCGCCGAGGCGGTCGCCGTCTGCGATCGCTATCATGACAAGCCGGCGGCGCAAGTCACGAAACAGGCGCTTCTTCGGGCTCATCAGCCGGAAAACCTGATTGAAAGCGGGCTTGGCATCAGTGTCGGCAAGGTTACGGAGGCGATCCAGGGCCGGACGTCCTTCCTGGCGACCATCGCAAACGTGGCCACGCTTCTTGGCCTCTTCGGAACGATCGCCGGTCTGATCCATTCGTTCAACGCGGTAGGTGCCGCGGATCCGCAGCAGAAATCAGCGTTGCTTGCAGCCGGTATTTCGACGGCGATGAACGCGACGATCATGGGCCTGGGCGTCGCGATTCCCTGCATGGTCGCCTTCAGTTTCCTGATCAGCCGGAGCAACAAACTTGTGGGCGAGGTGGACCGTGCCGCGATGCGAACGCTCGACATGCTCAAACAACGTTTCTATGCGGTTGAAAACGATGCGGTCAGCACGTTGGAGCGGATCGTATGATGGACGGCGAGACTTCACGAGCCTGGTCGCCCGGCGTGGGCGGCGAGGGCCGTAAACAGGAGCAGGACTTCGATCTGAATCTTGCCCCGATCATCGACTGCTTCGTTGTCCTGATCGCATTCGTCATGATCTCCGCCGCATTTGCGTCCATCGGGATTCTCGATGCAGGCATAGCGGCGGGGGGAGCGGCACCTCTCGCGGTCACGGATCCAGAGGTGCGGCTGAAGGTCGAGCTCAGTCCGGACGGCGCCATCGGGATGCAGCTAACGGGGAAGGAAGCGCGCGAGATCACGCTGCCGCCGTTGAAGAACGGCGGCTACGACATTCCGGCGATGGGTCAGAAGGTAGCCGAGATCAAGGCTAAGTGGCCCTCGCTCGAAAAAACGCGTTTAACGGCTGAAAACAAGGTTCCTTACCAGGAAGTCATCAGTTCGATCGAGACGATTCGAAAATCGATTCCTGGTGTGGCGCTGGACGGATTTTAAGTCAACTGGAGGTCTTGCTTGCGGAAATCATTTGTGAAGAAGCCACGCATGGACGGTCAGATGTCCCTGCAGATCACCTCGATGGCGGACATTTTCATGATCATCCTGGTTTTTCTGCTGAAGACTTACGGTACGGGCGCAATCGACGTGACTCCGTCGCCTGGGCTGGTGATGCCTCTGGCGGCGACAGTCAGCGGCCCGGCCGAGGGAGTGAAGCTCGAGATCGCGGAAGGGGCGGTCCGCGTGAACGGGGCGCAGGTCGCGGCAATCAAGGATTTTGAGTTCTCCTCGGGCGATCTGTCGGCCGTGGGAGCCTCAAAGACCCTGGCGGCGGCCCTGGATACGGAGATTCGCGAACGCCCCGGATCTCAGGTCATCGTACTCGCGGATCGACGGGCACCGTACGTCACGATCAAAGCGGCTTTGGCTTCCGCTGCCGTCAGTGGGTACACGGATTTCAAGTTGGCGGTAGTGAACCCGAACTGAAGCCCGATTAGCAACATAGTCACGTTGGGCATCTTGGTTAAGATGAGGAGAAGTCCCTTGAATCATAAAAGAGTGTTCCTGGTTTCAGCGCTGGTTGCCGTGGGCCTCACGCTTGTTCCAGCTGGTGTAGCGGGAGAGGAAAAAAATGCGGCGGAATCCAGGCCTACGTACTCGTCGTTCGAAGTTCAGGAACGACGTGTCGACCGGGCCGCGCTGGATTCCCAGCTCAACGCGATTCGCAGCCTTCAGGAGCTGATCGGGAAAAATCGCGGCAAGGAGCAGGAGTCCGCGCTCCTGTTCAAATTGGGGGAAGCCCAACGACGCGCAGGTTCGATGCAGTTCCGCATCGCTCATGGAACCCCGGCTCAGGGGGGGGGCAAGGCCGGCTTGCAGGATCACAAACAGTACCTGATTCAGTCCACGAAGACGTTCGGGCAACTGATTCAGCGTTTTCCCAGATCGTCCGACCTGCCGCGCGCCTATTTCCTGAAAGGAAGGTCTCACTCGGAGTCGGGGAGCCCCTCGCTCGCGCGTGCGGACTTCCTTCATCTCGTAAGTAATTTTCCGAAATCGGAGGACACGATCTCCGCTTACATGGCACTCGCCGAGATCGCAATGGACAAGAATCAATGGGATCAGGCAGCGGAGTATCTGCGCCCGGTTGAAAAAGACCGGTCAAATCCTCATTACCCGCATGCGCTCTACCGGCAGGCGTGGTGCCAGTACAATCTGAAGGACGTTCCGCGAGCGCTTTCCTATGCGGAACGCACCATTCGTTACTATTCGGGTCGCGGACAGTCGCGGTCCGATGAAGCGCTCCGGGAAAACGCGATTCTCGATGCAGCGCTTTTCTTTCTGCAGGGGTATGAGCAGCGGCTCTCGCACTTCGGAGTGGACGAAGCTTATACGTACTTCAAACGCCTGGAGTCCGGCGCGATTCTCGGCAAGGTCATCGTTCGCTACGCCAAGCTGCTCAGGGCACATGGACATGTGGAAGAGCTCGGGAAGTGGAAGACACTGGTCCTGAGCCGCGAGCCGGAGCGCCCCGAAAACCTCGAGTTGATCGTGATCGCGTACGAGGATCAGCTGAACAAACGTCAGTACATCCAGCTGGTGGACACGGCTCGCGAGCTGGTGTCGTACCGGAATCCGAAGAGTTCGAAGGAATCCGTGGAGCGTGCTGAGCGGCTGCTTCTTGATGCCGCCAAACAGCTTCAGCAGCTGATCAGCAAAAACAAGAATGCGGATGGCGTTGTTCTACTGACCACGGCTCTCGCTGGTATTTACGACTGTTTCACGCGACTCGTGGATGAGGAGGATCCGCGGGTCGCCAAGGTTCACTACAACCTTGCTGAGAGCCTTTTCGAGATCGGCCAGTATGAGCAGGCCACCGAACATTATCGGTGGGTTCTCAATAAAGGCTGGGAAAAGGAAGCGAGTCTTCGGGCGATCGGAAGCCGTTATGAACACCTTCGGAAACGCGGGCTCATTCCGAAGGATCTGAAAGCGCGTTCCATCCAGGAATCACCTCGCAAGGACCTCGACAAGGATCTCGTGGAGTGGATCGGGTGGGTGGACGATCATGCGAAGAGAACCGCGATGTCAGTCGACAGCTTCTACTTCGAGGCCAATCGCGCCATCTACCTGAACGGCGACATTCAGGATTCATTGAAACGCTTGCTGGGATTCGCGCTTGAATTTCCGAAATCGAAGTACGCGACCCCGTCGGCAACGTTGCTGGTGGATACTTATGTCGCTAGTGCCGAGTGGGAGAAGCTGCAGGAACTTTCGGCGAAGTTGCTGGCAATCAAGGAATGGAAGGGGACGGAATTCGCCACGCGACTTTACGGCCTCGCCGCCGATGCCGAGTTCAAGACAGTCGAGGCGGCCTATCGCGCCGGCGATTACAAACTGGCAATAGGAAAGTCCGAGAGATTCCGGGCGACTTACCCTGAAAGTAAACGCCACAGCGAAAGCCTCGCGATCGCGGGTCACGCCGCCTTGGCCGCAAAGGACACATCGGAAGCGCTCGGCTACTTCTCTCAGCTCATGCGAACGGCGCCGAATTCGGAAGCCGGCGCATCCGCCCTGCTGGCCCATGGTGGTGTACGCGAGGAACAGCTCGAGTTCACGGAGGCGGCGCGCGATTTTCAACAGTATCTCGCCATGCCTCCGGCAATCGCGAAGCTGGGCGATAAACAGCGGAATGATCTCAGGCGAAAGACCCTCGCGTATGCCTGGATCTCCGGGGATTCCAAGCTTCTGAATCGGGTGCTCGCGGACAAGTCCGTCTGTACGCCGGCTGTATCTGGGGAGTGCCAGCGGTATGAAGTTCTCAAGATCTTCGAAAGTCAGGGACGCGGTCCGGACTTCACGGCGAAAGCCTTCTCGCGTGCACGCCATGGCGCTGTGGAGTATCGCTCACTCTGGGCTGCGCTGGCTCTCGAGGGAGCTCGCAATCTTGCGTTCCGGGACCGTCATGTGGCCATCCGGATTCTTCGCAAGCATTGGGATGCACTTGATTCGCTTGCGAAGACGTACATCCTGCCTTCGGTGACGTTGAGTATTCCACGGGCGATAGCGATGAACCGGCGGTCCATCCGCTCGGTCGCGCCACTGATGGCACGTGAAGCTTACCTCGTAAGGCGCGTGGAAGCGATTCGTGAAATTGAAAATGCGGGGATGGAGGCGGCGAAGCTGCCCTGGGCTCGCATACGTGCGAGCATCACGAACGAGCTTGCGGATCTCTATGCCGATACGGCGCGCAGCCTGCGGTCTTTGCGCGGTGCGGACCCGGCAATGGCCGAACCCTTCGAGAAGAAGTCGGATTCGCTGCGTGCGAAAGCATTCGAGCTGGCGTCCTCCTCCGCGATCGAGGACGACGCCTTTGACGAAATCGCGCAACCCTATCTGCACGCGGACCCGAAGCGAATGGCGAGGCTCCTTCCAAAAGTTGCCACTCGGAAGCCCGAGCCGCTTGATCCGGGCCAGCTTCGCACGATCGATCCCGACGGTGATTGGGGAAACGAATCCGGTCAATGCAAGGACTCCTCACGGTGCGCGGTAAATGCGCTCAAGGCCCGCTGGTACCACGCTGCGAGGCAGAGGCGCTGGGCGGAAGCCGCCTACCTCGTTCAGTACGCGAAAGAAAAGAAGCTTGTCTCTCCCACGGTACTCGCTTTGCTGCGGGCCTACACCCTGGCCGGAGTGGGAGCTCAGGCCGAGGCTCTGGCCGAACTCGCAGGTGCCCGAGGGGGGATGGACAAGAGGATTCGCCGTAACGTGAACCGGCTTCTTCTCGAGCATTATCAGAACAGTCTGGCTCACGACCGAGCAGGAGAACTCATGAAGGAGCTGGGAGGGGATCCCGAATCCATCGCTCAGACGGATCAGCCGAAGCGCCCGGCCGCGAAAGCAGGAGGTTAACATGACATCGGAAAAACGTTTCCTTCGGCTCAGTGCGATTGTTTTTGGAGTCGCCTTCACATTCGGAACCTATTCATCGGCACTGGCGAATGTTCCCGTGAAGGAGCCGGTCGCGACGAGCATGTCGGGTCTGACGAGTTCGAAACGACACAAGGTGATCGAATTTGATGACGAACTCGTGGAAGGAATGAACAAACGTCCTCTCGATTCATTGAGCCAGATCTCCGAGCGGGAGCGCAATGGCACGCGGTCGCACCTGTATCGGAAGCGCGCTGGCTTCCGTCAAGAGACACAAAACACCCTGAAAGAAATGAGGTACTCGCTATGAAAGGAAGATCCATTGTGCTGACTATTTCGGCGGGAGGTGCCACGCGCCGCCGCGTTTGGTCCGGTCAGAAGGCGATATCGCTCGGCACGTCCAGGCGCTGGTTTCTCGAGCGCAGCGCAGAAGGCGTCCGGCTGAGGACCGCCACAAAGGATCCGGTTTCGACCGAGGATCGCTCGTATCTTTTCGAACAGGCGAAACTGGAATCAGGCGCGCAGATTGAGTTGGAGGGCGTGGTAATCCGGCTGAAGACGGTCGAGTCACTGCCCGCGGCGACGCGAGCGGATCAGGGATGCGACGGAAACAAATTCCGGGTCTATCATAATGCGCGTGGATGGACGCTCGATTCCGTGGACCTCGGGCTAGCCTACATCGGGTTCTCGGAAGGTGATCCGGTATTCCGGCTGGGCCGATCCGGTTCTGAGTATGTGCTGACTGTCCTGTCCTCCAGTGCCATCAAGATGATCACGCATAAGGCGGTTCATGAGCTTCGCCCCAGTCAGGCCGTCATTCTTACCGCGGAGGAACTCGCCGGGATCTGTATTCGTCTCGGAGTTTATGACTGGAATTTCAATCGCCCGAAAGAGGTGCAACTCGTACCTTCAATGGCCGGGCGCGCGAATCCGTGGCCGGCAATCCGGGAGCATGCTCTTGCCTCAGGATCCATGGCGGCTGCATTTCTTCTTGTCAGTTTTCTCTGGCCTAAAACAGATGCGCCACTTCCTGAAATGCAGGTGGTGTCCATACCGGAAATAACCGTCGCAAAACCGGCCAGGCTAAGGCCGGCGGCCATGTCGTCGGGGGCGTCTGCTAAAGTGGCAAAAACCTCTGAACCGAAGCGTTCCGATGCGGCACCCGCGTTCCAGGGGAACAAACTGCAGTCAGCAATGAAGGGGCTCTTCCGGGGCGGAATGACCCAGCTTCTGGCCAAGTCCGAGTATGCACCCGGAGCGGACAGGGCTGCGAACGCGCGCAAGCTCTTCAATTCCAGTTCGCCGGCCCTGCATTCAACGGCCCCGATCACCGGGCCAGGAATAGGCAGCGGAACGCGGATTGCGGCGATAGGCGGAGGCGGACAGGGTAGCGGCAAAGGCGTCGGTTACGGCCATGGGGAGCATGCGAACGTCACGGGTCAGGGACGTTCTATGATCGCCATGGATTCGACCGGATCCTCGGTCGAGGAGGGGCTCACCAAGGACGAGGTTGGGAAAGTCATTCACCGGCACATGAGCGAGGTTCGCTATTGCTACGAGGCCTCCATGCTGCGGTTCCCTGACCTCGAGGGCAAGCTCGTGCTCGGCTTCACGATCGGTGCTTCCGGCAAAGTGAAAGTGGCGGCGGTCCGGTCCTCGACTCTCACCGATTCAAAGCTCGATGACTGCATCGTCAGGCGTCTCAGTGCTTGGAAATTTCCAAACACCAAAGGCGGTATCGACGTTGGTGTCACCTATCCATTCATTTTCAAAACTCTTGGAGGTTAAGTTGAAAAACAGGTTGTTCAGAAATATGGGATATGCATCGCTATTTTGTCTGATCGTCGCGGCGCAGTTCATACCCGCCGCGGCCCGTGCTGACCAGAACGAGAAAGTGCAGGTGGACGCGATCAAGGAAAAGTACTGGAACCGGGGCGATGAATCCGAACTCGGTGTGGTTCAGAACCGTCTCTATACGAAGGCAGGGAAACTCGAAGTGGGTTCATTCTTCGGAATGCTCAGCTCGGATCCTTTCCTGAGTGTCCAGAGTTTCGGCGGATCGGTCGGTTTTCATCTCAGCGAGTACCTCGGTTTGCGTCTTCTGGGGTGGAAATCGCAGGTGTCGCCTTCGAATGCGCTGATCACGTTCCAGGAGACCCGGGGTGCCACCACGAATACCAACGAACCGCGTGCCTTTTACGGAGCCGAGGCCGCTGGCAGCATTCTCTATGGCAAGCTGAGTTTTCTGGGCAAGAAGATCATTTATTATGATCTTCACCTGCTCGGAGGTGCCGGCGTCACACAGACCGAGTCCGGCAATTACATCACTCCGCTGCTGGGGGTGGGGCAGCAGATCTATCTGTCAAAGAGTCTATCTCTTGTAGTCGATTATCGGCTGATGGCTTATCGGGAGAATCTGCTGGAAAAGGTGATTCCTACCAAGCTCGGGCAGGTGGTGGATGAACGCATGAACTGGACGAACACACTCACGCTCGGGATTTCAATGCTCTTCGGTGGCGGAGGGGACGAATCATGAAACGACTCTTGAATGGCCTGCTCCCTCTGCTGCTGCTGTTTCCGGCCGCGGCAGAGGCGGCCCCTCAGGTTGCGAGGAACGGGGCTCGTGGACTTTCCGTGAGTCGGCCCTGCGAGGCCGGTGAACAATGGATCTTCACGAGTGAAATTCCGAAGGAAGCGCGGGATGAATTTGCCGCGTTCATCGCTGGAACCGGGTCGGTCGCCCGGAGCCTCTCGGAATCGATCTCGTTTCGACGGGATACGCTCGCAGGAACCGGCAGATCGTTTGCTGATTACTGGCTCTCTCGCACATTGCTTGCTGCCGGGTTGCCGCATTCCGCTCACGCCGGCTTTTCAGCGATCGCATTGAGAAAGCGGGAGCCTGCTGAGCCGCCGGTGCTCCAGTTTGCGGCCTTGCGGTGCATGGCAACGCTGGTGCAGCGTTATACCGCCCTTGAGCTTCCGAACGAAAGCTCAAGAAGGATCTCGGAACTCCTCTCTGTCTTCGAGGACCGGTTCTCACGCAAAGCACTCTGGGAAACAGCGGGCCTGCTGCTCAAGCAGCAGGTGCAGCTTGAGCGGCCCAAGGACGAGATTCGCGCGACAGTCGCGCTGCTTCGCGGAGGCGGAGCCTACGAGGCATTCTCCCTGGGAATATGGGCCGGACTTGAGGGCGATGAGCGTGGTACGGCGGCGGAGATGGAACGTTTTCTGTCTCTGCAGAGCCAGCTTACATCCCGCGTTGAAGCGCTTGTTCCTCACGAGGATCAGGCGCGACTTCTCGCAGCGCGTGCCCACTACGCGCTGAAGAAGTACGATCAGGCGAGTCGGCAGCTCAAGCTCGTCGCAAAGTCCTCGAATGATTTACCATACGCGCTTTCGGAGCTCGCATGGAGCGCTCTTGCGGATCGAAAGTATGGAGAGGCGATCGGGGCGGCCATTGCCTTGCAATCGGGCGGGCTCAGGCGCGTTTTCGCTCCTGAAACGCCCATGGTGCTTGCGATGTCCATGAACGAACTCTGCCAGTATCCGGAAGCTCTTCGCGCAATCAACCAGTTCCGCAAGGATTATGAAATGTCTTACCGGTGGCTGAAGGAATGGCGCGGCAAAAACAATCTGGCCGGGCACGATCTGTATCCGGCCGCGATCGCTTTCCTGAAAAAACAGAAGGGCGTTGTCCCGGATCGCGTCGCCAGCGAATGGGTGCGATCGCCGGTGTTCATTTCGGCGCAGGCTGAGTTGAATCTCCTTCAAGACGAGGCCCTGGCAGTGAGGCGGGTGAACCACGCTGGAGCCCGGGAGAAAAAGCGAATGGCTGAAGGAATCCGCCGGGAGGGACAGGTGCTGGTCGCGCGTCTCAAGTCCGAGCGGGCCAACGGAAAAAAGGCGTCGGCGCTGAAGGACGAGATCCGGAAATTCCTGGCGAACCTTGTTCACTACCGTCGACTCCAGGCGGCCGGACCTGTATGGCGAGCGCTTGCCGCTAACCATGAATCGGCGGGCACGGAGCTCAGGAAGCGTGCAACCGACAGAATCGCAAGGGAACTCGCCAGGCGGAGCGTCCGTATGCTCGGGGGCCTCGAGGAAGTCGCCGAGAATAACCGCCTGATCGAGGTCGAGATCTTTGACGGCGCCAGCCAGGACATCATCTGGCAGAACGCACATCCCGATTACAAGGGCATCGTGAAGAAATTCTCGGACGACCGAAGCCGCGCGGTGGCCGCGAAGACCTGGAACTGGGGCAAGGCACCGATCGGATCCGACGCGTGGACGGAAGTATGGGAGGATGAGCTCGGTGCCTTTCAATCCAATCTATTTAATAACTGCACAAACAAGGACAAGTACCTTGCGATCAAGAAATCCATGGTTGAGAAGAATAGGAGTTAAGCCGCCCGCGATTATAAACTTTTCACGATGGTGAGTTGATGTAGACTTCTCATGCGATGCGTTTCCGTTTGTTGTACCCCTCTGGTCTTAAAGCCAATGCACTTCTGATTTCGGTATCGCTGATCGCCCTTACGGTCATGCTCGGCGTGCGGGCCAATACGGTCGCGCGAGTTCATATCGAAGGGAGCAAGGCGCTCCTGGAAAGGGATATTCCGCTGCAGCAAATGCTTTTTCAGCTCGATGCTGCGTTCACGGCCAAGCAGCAGGCCCAGAAAAAGTGGGAAATCACTGAGGATGTCGCGTACGGCGAGTTGTTCGCGAAGTACGGGGTACTCGAAGCCCGTATCATCAGGGAAGTGACTGAGGTATGGCCCGGGTTCGATATCATAGCGAAGGAGGCGGCAAACGGCGGGTTGACGGAAGCCCATATCCAGCGTGCCCAGGAGATGCTGATCTCCGAAAAAGCGGCAGCCCTCCGCGATGCCCGCGAAGTCGCCGCCGGATTGCTTCGCGTGATGACGGTGGCGCTTGTATTGTCGATCGTCATCACGGCCTGGCTTATCCTTCTTCTCTATCAGGGACTCCTTCATCCGCTGCGGCGTCTTCGCGACGCGACGGCGCGGATTCGGGACGGGGAGCTGGCGTGCCGCATGAAGGAAAACGGCGTGAGTGAACTCAAGGAGATCGCTCAGGACTTTAACTCCATGGCCGCGCGCCTCGAAACGCTGGATCAGGCGAAGAACGATTTTCTCGCCACGATATCGCACGAGATTAGAAATCCCATGACCGCACTGAAAGAGGGGCTTTCACTTCTTGCCTCCGAGGAAAAGAAACTCTCGGCCGAATCACAGAAGAAATGTCTTTCCGCGTGTCTGATAGCTTCAAAGCGACTGGAATTCATGATCAATAATCTGCTCAATCTGTCCCGCACCGAGTCCGGGATTCTTGAGAGGGATTTCTCGCGGAGAAATATCGCGGCTGCGATTCAGACGGCTATCGATGAAATCCGTCCGATCGCCGAGAGGAAGAGCATCAGCGTGCGTCTGCTCGCTCCGGAGCTCGTCTTCATGTCTTTTCACTGGGAAGGAATCGTTCAGGCGTTCGTGAACCTTCTCCTGAACGCGATCAAATACGGCAGAGAGTCTTCCATCGTTGATGTCATGATCACGAACGAAGTGCCGAGTCCGAACGTGGAGATCGAGGTGATGAACGCCGGCGCGGATATTCCGCACGATGAGCTTCCCAAAATTTTTGATCGTTTTTATCGGGGTGCGAATTCCCTGAAGCAGCAGGGCATGGGGGTAGGGCTTCACGTCGTCAAGAAAGTCGTCGAAGCGCATCAGGGTGCGGTATCGGCGCTTTCGGGATCGGGGCATACCAGAATCCGGATCAGCCTGCCCAAAACACAGAGACTGTCAGGAGCTGCGAGCTTTGTGGGAGGGGGACACGGATGAGCATCCTGGCGAGGTTTGTTGTAGTGGCCAGCCTCGGCGTCGCTTCAGGTTGTGCGACGATCACGGTCCGTTCGGAGCTTCCTGAGGAAAGCGCTTCGGCTGATAAAAGGGTTGTGCCCATCCCCTCGTCGTCAGCTGGAAATGCACAGTTGGACAGCGCGCGGACGGACGCTTTGCTGGGACTTGCCGCAGCATTGGAGAAATCCAAGGGACCCAAGGTGGAGCTGTCTCGTAAATTGCTGGAAGACCTGATTCGGGCTGAACACCATTATCAGACGCGATGCGACCGCCTGAGTCTCCAGCTTGAAGCCTTGAAGAGTATTGATGTCGCGGATCCACGGGGGATGCAGAAGTGAACGGGCGTGAGTCTTTGGATTGGGTGCTTTTGGTCGATGATGACGAGCAGGTGAGCGATGTGCTCGGCCTGCTGCTTGAAAACCAGGGTTTCTCGATACGGGCTTGCACGACCCCCGACGCCGCGCTCGCAGCCTTTTCGCGCGAAGAGTTCATGGCCGTGCTCCTGGATATCCGGTTAGGCGAGCACGACGGCGTGGATGTGCTGCGAAAGCTGCGCGAGATCGACCAGGAGATCCCTGTTTTCATGATCACCGCCCATGGCGAGCTCGATTCGGCGGTGAAGGCGTTCAATATCGGTGCAAACGGCTATATTCGGAAACCCTTTCAGGACGGGGAGCTGGAATCCCAGCTCGTTCGGGCCGTTGAATCGTTTCGCCTGAAGCGCGAACTCCGAATGCTGAAGCGACATTCAAGCCCCGAGGACATCCGAAGTATTTTCAAAACCCGGGATCCTTCGCTTGAACCGCTGCTCAAGCAGATCGCCGTCGCCGCGAGCGTCACCAGCAATGTTCTGATTCATGGCGAAACCGGGACCGGCAAGGAAGTGGTCGCGCGTGCTTTGCACCAATGCGGGCCAAGATCCAAAGGGCCCTTCATTGCGTTCAACTGCGCTGCGGTACCCGACAACCTCGTGGAGGCCGAGCTTTTCGGTTATGTCCGTGGCGCATTCACCGATGCTCGCGACAACAAGCAGGGGCTTTTTGTCCGTGCGGACGAGGGAACTCTTTTCATCGACGAGATCGGGGACGCATCACCCAGTATTCAGGCCAAGCTTCTCCGCGTCATTCAGGAGAAGGAAATTGTCCCGCTTGGCGGCGTGCACCCGATTCCCGTGAATGTGCGCCTGATCGCCGCAACCCACCGGAAGCTCGATGAAGAAGTGGCGGTGGGGCGCTTTCGTCAGGACCTTTTCTACCGATTGCATGTCATTCCGCTGATGATCCCGCCGCTGAGAAGCCGCCCGCGCGACGTTCTCTTGCTTGCCTCTCTATTTGGCAAGCAGTATGGCGAACGCCTCGGCAAGCGCTTTGACGGGCTCTCGCCGTCCGCGCAAACAGCGCTTCTCGCTCACGAGTGGCCGGGAAACGTCCGGGAGCTGCAGAACCGCATGGAGCGGGGACTTGTGCTGGGTCACGGAGCCGTCATGACGGCCTCGGATCTGTTTCCGGAGAAAATGCGCGCTTCTGAAAAGCAGAGCGAGGCCGAGCTTCATCAACCGGCGTCGGAAGCTGTTGATTCAATCGCACCACCGATGATAGGTCAGCCGGAAGGGGAGTTGCCCACCTTTGGCGAGGCAAAGAGCACTTTTGAACGCAGCTACCTGGAAAGGATATTGGCTGCAGCCAAAGGAAATATCGCGGAGGCCGCGCGTCTGGCATCCAAGTCAAGGACTGAAGTCTACGGACTGATCAAAAAACATCGCATCAACCCGAGTCGTTACAAGCGCGCGCCGGAATTCGAACTTTGATCGGCTTACCCGGGCGATTGAGAGCGGGCTCGGATAATATATCTAAATTAATTTCGGTTTATGCGTGGAGCAGTGATCGATTTTTGACGTTCTGCGCGTCGCGCAATTTCTTTGCGTTTGATCGTCCCACAGCTAAGCTGTTTCAAACGTAAATAAGGATCATGGAGGATCAATGACCCGCAAAGTGAATTTCTGTTTCTTATCTTTGATTATCGCGTCCGCAGCTTTGACCGGCTGCGGGAAGGGCGACGCGAAAGTGACCCCTCAGCTTCTTCGCGTGAGCGGGTCCATTTCAGCCCCCGCGCTGATGAACGTGGATGCTCAGATGCTGTTCGCCGGTATCGATGTGAACACCGGAATTACTGTTGATTCGCTCAAGGTGCCGATTCGCTCAATTACCCTCGAAAGCAGTACTGGAGACACAGGCGTGGTTTACGAATGCGCGGCAGACTCCAATGATGGTTGCCTGGTGGAACTCACCGGTGGCGAAGCCCTGCAGAATCTTCTGACGGGTGCGGGCGCGAAAGACATCGGGGCCGGTACTTATGACAGCGTGTCGATCGCCACTTGCAAGAGCGAGGGCAAGTACCAGGGGAAAATCAAAGCGACTGGCACCACAGATCCGGCCGGCGGGGGTACGACCTTGTACACTCAAGCAGGAAGCGGCGAACTTACAAGTGACGTGGGGCTTTATGCTGAGACCACGGCCTACTTCAGCGGATGCGGCAAGCGCTACCCGCTGCCTCTGCCTGTGACGGTTGCGGAAGGCGAGGAAGTGAATGTGAAGCTTTATTTCGATGTGCGCGACATCGCTCATTTCGGAAACGGGGCGAGCGGAACGGCGGCGAGTGGTGCGGCTTTCGCCGGCAATCCGAGCTTTGATACCTATCCCGATGCGCCCACGACCACCTACGTTTCGGTGAATTATCTGGATGTCGCCGGAACGATTGATCCGGGGACACCGACGATCGAACGGTACCGGCTCACATCATCCGACGGATTCCTCGGTACGGTCGGACTGATGTTCACCTCGTCAGGCCAGTATTTCGGGGGCTTCACGCGCTCGTACTATGACAGCACAACGACGACCGGATTCAACGGTTTCGTGACCCCTGTTCAGACGTTCACGGATAATGGTGACGGAACCTACACCATGAAAAACTACGGAAGCAGCTCCAGCGGGGAGGGGTATTTCAATACCAGCGTGTTCAAGCGAGCAGCCGCGTCCGGCCTTTCCTACACGGAAGCGGATGGGACCGGGCACACCTATAGTATTTCGGTGCTCTGAGTCCTAACGTCCGAGTTTTTGCGAACGCCAGCTCCTGAACAGGACTGGCGTTTTTTTATTGTGCGCCTCGGACCAGGTCATTGGCCAGGCTGCTTCTTTTCTATTTCGGATTAAAAGAGTTGGTTGCGGCGCAATAAGCGCAACACTCCAGTCAGGTAAAAAATACTCTCCGCGGCGCACGCCTCGATCAGTTAGGATGAGTCCTACGATTGAAGGAGACCTCTCAAATGATTCCGACGAAAGCCTACGCGGCCCCATCAGCAACCCAACCTCTTGGCCCTTTCCAGTTCGAGCGTCGGGAGCCTGGCCCGCATGACGTTCAGATCGATATTCAATACTGCGGAATCTGTCATTCCGACATTCATCAAATTCGCGATGAATGGGGCGGATCTATTTTTCCGATGGTGCCTGGGCACGAGATCACAGGCGTGGTCAGAAAAGTCGGAAGCCAGGTGAAAAACTATCAGGTTGGCGACAGAGTAGGCGTGGGCTGTTTTGTGGATTCCTGCCGCGAATGCGATTCGTGTCGGGAAGGGCTTGAGCAGTACTGCGACACCGGAATGGTAGGAACTTACAATTCACGCGAGAAAAACGGAACCCCGACTTACGGTGGATATTCCAATCACATCGTTGTTGATGAGCAATATGTTCTTCGTATCCCGGAAAAGCTTCCGCTCGATCAGGCGGCCCCGCTTCTGTGCGCCGGGATCACTACTTATTCCCCTTTGCGCCACTGGAACGCCGGGCCTGGCAAGAAGGTGGCGGTGATCGGCCTGGGCGGCTTGGGACATATGGCAGTCAAGATTGCGCACGCGATGGGTGCTGAAGTGACAGTCCTCAGTCAGTCTCTTAAAAAGAAAGCGGATGGAGCAAGGCTCGGCGCTGATCACTTTCACGCGACCTCTGATCCGAAAACGTTCAAGGAGCTTTCGGGAACATTCGATTTGATTTTGAATACCGTTTCAGTCGAACTCGATTGGAACCAGTATCTGAATCTTCTACGGCGCGATGGTACCATGGTGGTGCTCGGCGTTCCGACGAAGGCACCGAACGTCCATGCGTTCAGCCTCATCGGCGGACGTCGAAGTCTCGCGGGCTCACTCATCGGCGGCATCAAAGAAACCCAGGAGATGCTCGACTTCTGTGCAAAACATGGGATTGCTTCCGATATTGAAACGATCAATATCGATCAGGTCAATGCGGCTTACGAACGGATGCTCACCGGCGAAGTCCGCTATCGTTTCGTGATCGATATTCGTTCGCTGGGAAACTGATTACTTTTTGTGGCAGTCGCCGCATTTCTGCGGGCCGACGCCTTGGGCTTTGTGACATTCCTGGCACATTTTGTGGCCCTTGGCCATGCCGAGAGGCGCCAGTTTTCCGATGGTCTCACCGTGACAGGTGGAGCAGCTGGTTTTCTGGCCATGTGCCTTGTGGTTGAAAGTGATGTTGCCGTTTTTGGCTTTCAGGGTAACGGAATCGGGAGCTGTGCTTGCGATAGCGATCACCGAGCCCGCAGTGAGTGCCACGGCGGTAAGCAGAATCTGAGTGCGTTTCATCGAGGACCCCTCCTGTATTGAGCTTCAGCGGTCAGCCTACGATGGTTTTAAGCATCCGTGTAGAAAATCTCTAGACGCTGTGCGGCGTCGATTTGCCGATCAAAAAGGGCAAAAAAAAACCAGGACGGCGTGCCGTCCTGGTTTTTTTCAAGTGAGACTGGCCTGAAATCAGGCGTAAATCTTTTCGCGGTGTTCCTGTTTTTCCTTACAGGCAATGCACAGAGTGGAAACCGGGCGGGCTTCGAGTCTGCGGGGTTCGATGGGTTCCTCGCAGTCTTCGCAGGTGCCGAAAGTGCCTTCGTCCATGCGTCCCAGAGCCTCATCAATTTTCGAGAGGAGCTGACGCTCGCGATCCCGAAGTTTGAAAACCAGGTTCTGATTGATCTCGCTTGCGGCGAGGTCGGTCTCATCCGGAAGATCATCAGGCGATAGGGATATCTCGCTTTTTAGCGCCTGTTTGGAGTTATTGAGGATTCTTTGTTTCTCCTCAAGCAAGAGCTTCCGAAATTTATTCTGAGTCTTGACATCCATGACTTCTCTCCCCCCAGTAAGGTGGTCGACCCACCTTAATCTGTTATTTTAGACCTCTACTCCGTGCGTGACAACGTTTTTATAAGGTTTTCTAAGGAAGATCAATTGAAGATTCTTACAGGAGTCAAATCACGCGGGGAGAAGCCCCATTCTTGAGGAGTCTTATCGGCTGTTCTTCGGGAAACTTTAACGGAAACCGCCGGGGGGGGCCTCTCAAGATTTCCAAGCAGTTTCAGGAACTACGCACGCTTGTTTCCTAGTCGTAAAGTCATGATTCGCTTGACGTGAAAAGTCGTGTTCCTGTAACCCCAAAAGCACATGTTAGTTACCCATTCGAAGACCCCCTCGGGAGTCATGATTTTGGCGGCAGGGCTGGGCAAACGTATGCGCTCGGAGCTGCCTAAAGTTTTACATGAAATAGGCGGAGAACCGCTGATTTTTCACGTTCTCAGTGGTGTTCTGGAGTCTGCGCCGACGGCGCCGGTCTGCATCGTCGTGGGTCACGGACGGGAACAGGTCGAGAGCCGGGTTCTCGCTGATCCGAGGTTTGCAAAGGCGGACCTCACTTTCGTCCATCAGCCTGAACAAAAAGGAACCGGACATGCCGCCCGATGTGCGATGGATTCCCAATGGGGATCTCGAATGACGCGCACGCAGTCCACCGTCCTCGTGCTTCCTGGCGACCTGCCATTGATTCCAGCTTCCCTCGTTCAGCAGATGTTCGCGCCGCTCGCCCGAAATGAGGCTGTCCGGCTGCTCACCTGCGAACTCACGGATCCAACCGGCTATGGCCGAATCGTCCGAAGAGGTAAGCAGGGTTCGGTTCTTCGGATAGTGGAGGAGAAGGATGCCTCCGCTCGCGAGAAGCTCATCCGGGAGGTGGGCGCCTCGATTTATTCATTCAAGGCCGCGTTCCTGAAGGCCGGATTGCAGCGGCTTTCAAATAAGAATGCTCAAGGCGAGTACTACCTCACGGATCTGATCGCACAGGCGGCGAGGTCGGGCAAAAAGACGGATGTCCTGCGTTGGAGTCATGAGGAGGATCTGCGCGGAGTAAACGATCCTTGGGAGCTGGCGCAAGCCGGACGGATTTTGAATCAGCGCTGCGTGCGTGCATCGGCGCTTCGCGGGGTGCGTTTCATCGACCCTTCGACCACTTGGGTGGATCTTACGGTTGAATTCGACGAAGGCGTTGTTGTTCATCCCGGAGCGATTCTTTCTGGGAGCACGAAAATCGGACGTGGAGCGGTGATCGGTCCTAGGGTTGTCCTGGAAGACGTGGAAGTGGGGGCAGGCGCGAACGTGAAAGCGGGAACCATCGCCCAGTCCTCCCGCATCGGTGACGGAGCGCAGGTGGGACCTTACGCGCATCTCAGGCCTGAATCGGTCGTGGGTGAGAAAGCAAAAATAGGGAATTTTGTTGAGCTGAAAAAGTCCGTGATCGGGGACCGCACGAGTGTGGCCCATCTTTCTTATCTGGGCGATGCGACGGTCGGAAAAGACGTGAACATCGGCTGTGGCTTCGTCACCTGCAACTTCGATGGCCGCGTGATCGACGGCCAACGAAAGCACCGGACCGTGATCGGCGATAATGTGTTTCTTGGGAGTGATTGCCAGACGATCGCCCCGGTTCGGATCGGAGATGGGGCCTACGTGGCTTCAGGTTCCACCATTACCGAAGATGTCGAGCCCGAAGCACTGGCCATCGCGCGTTCCAGGCAGGTGAACAAGCCCGGTTACGCGCGCAAGCTGAAAGGGAAAAGCTGATGTGCGGGATTGTTGGATATGTAGGAACCCGTTCCGCTGTGGACGTGCTGGTCTCGGGCCTGCGGCGACTTGAATACCGTGGCTATGATTCCGCAGGCGTAGCGCTTTTCGGGAACAAGGGCATTGAGATCCGGAAATCCGAAGGAAAGCTCGAAAACGTCGAGAAGATTCTGAGCGGCGAGGCGCGGGGGCGCTCCCCGGGATTTCATGAGGTACGTTGCGGAATCGGCCATACGCGTTGGGCCACTCATGGAAAACCCACCACGCAAAACGCTCATCCGCATCGCACAGGGCATGTGGTTCTGGTTCACAACGGAATCATCGAGAACTTTCAGTCGATCCGGAACGACCTGATATCGCGCGGACATGCTCCGGCCTCGGAGACCGACAGCGAACTCTTCGGTTTCCTCGTGCTCGAGGAGATGGAGCGCGGAAGCGATCTGGTTTCTGCTGTGCGGAAGAGTTTCTCATGTCTTGAGGGTCAGTCCAGTGTGGTTGTGATCTCCGAGCGCGAGCCGGGGATCATCGTGGGTGTGAGGAACGGGTCACCGCTGGTGGCCGCCCGGGATCCCCAGGGCGGAGCCATACTTGCGAGCGATGCGCAGCCTCTGATCGAGATCAATCGGGATGTGGTTTTCCTGGAGCACGGCGATGTGGTCGTGGCGACCGAGAGCGGGCTCAGGTTTTTTGATCTAGCCAGCGGGCGCGAGGTCGAACGGCCTGAGACACGTCTGGACTGGTCCGCGGAGCGGTTGGACAAACAGGGCTACGCTCATTACATGCTGAAGGAAATTCACGAGCAGCCGGCGGCGTTGATCGATACGCTGAACGCGCTGGTGGACCGCAAAAGCGCTGAACCCTTCCTGCTCGCTGAGCAACCCGGGGTCTCCATCCTGGAGGACGCCGCGGAAATCACGATGGTGGCGTGCGGTACCTCCTGGCACGCGGCAAGCGTCGGCAAGTACTGGCTCGAGCGCCTGGCGCGGATTCCCGTGAACGTCGAACTCGCGAGTGAGTACCGGTATCGGGATCCGGTGCTGGGAAAAAATACTGTGCTCCTGGGGATTTCTCAGTCCGGTGAAACCGCGGACACCCTTGCTGTTATCCGGGAAGCCAGAAAAAAAGGGATTGCCACGATCGGCATCACGAACGTCCGCGGCAGCTCGATCTGCCGTGAGGCCGACGCCACCTTCTTTACGGCCGCTGGTCCTGAAATCGGGGTTGCGGCCACAAAGACGTTCCTTACGCAGATGCTGAGTCTTTTTGTGTTCGCGGGCTATCTGAAAACACGGCGTTCAAACGAGCCGTCTGCCAAGAAGGAAAGCGCCGAACTCTTTGAGCAGCTCGTGCGTTTGCCGCACCTGCTGGCGGATTACCTGGGCGCTGAATCGACTGTGGTGTCTTCCATCCGGTCAGCGGCCAAAGCCCTGATCCATGCCCGCGGGTTCTTTTTCATCGGACGAGGTTATTCCTATCCGCTTGCTCTTGAGGGCGCGCTCAAACTGAAGGAGATCGCCTACGTTCACGCCGAGGGGTACGCCGCGGGTGAGCTCAAGCATGGTCCGATCGCGATGATCGACAAGGACATGGTGGTGGTCGTGCTCTCGCCGAAGGATTCCTGGCGCGACAAAACTGTTTCGAATTTGCAGGAAGTGAAAGCGCGCGGCGCCGTGATTCTGGGAGTGGGAAATTCCTCGGATCTCGAGCTGAAAAAACTCTGTGATCATTGGGTTGAGCTTCCCTCGGAAAACATCGACGAGAGCCTGTTGCCCTTCGCGCTGAGTCCGGTCGTCCAGCTGCTCAGCTATGAGCTGGCGCTTTTGAAGGGCACCGACGTGGATAAACCCAGAAACCTCGCCAAGAGCGTGACGGTCGAGTAGGAGAATCGCGCGAAATGCTACGACCTATCTTCCTTGGTACCGTTGCGGCAGTGGTCATTGCGCTGATTTCGCGCCTCACCCAATGGATGGAAGGGGTGTTTCCCCGGTTTTCCCTTCAGGCCCCGGTGCTCATTCTGGGCGTGACCGCAGTTGCGATGCTTCTGCAAAGGTTCGTTCTGGATCGGAAGCCGGGCCCTCGCGCCTTCAACGGACTGGCGGATTTTTTCGCTCACATTCATGGCATGGGATCCGCGGACCCGGCGATTCGCTGGTTCATCCGGGGTTGTAATTCATTGTTGCTGTCCTTTTTTGGCGGATCCATCGGTCCCGAAGGGGCTGCTTCCGAAATCGCTCAAGCTACTGGGATCGAGAGTCGCGACCGGACTTCGCGTTTTTCCGAGCAGCGCCGGCGCGTTGACGCCGCGTCCGCTTTGGCCGGCGGAATCGCTGCTGCATTCGGTGCGCCCTTCGCCGCTGTCCTGGTGCCCATCGAACTCGGTTTGGGTGGCCCTGCGGTGCGACCGGTTGCGGCCGCTCTCGCGGCTTTTCTTGTTTCAAGCTGGATCGGTACTCCGTCCGGGCCGAACGGTTTTCCCGGCCTCCGCGCCGTGCTGGAAAACGCGCAACTCGGCTGGCTCGCCTGGATCGGGATCCTTGCCATCGCGCTGATGTTTTCGCCTTTGGGCCTCCTGTTCATTCGTCTGACATCGGCCATCCGCCGGTTGCTCGAGGATCTGTTTCAGCGACAGATCTGGATGCGGATTCTGGTTACCGGCGGCCTCGTCACATTGCTTGCTATGATCTTTCCCGCGGCTCATGGGCAGCCCTGGAAGATACTCGAGCAGGTTCTTTGGGGCACTTTCTCGGGAAGCTCTCTGGCATTGCTGCTTCTGGTTCAGGTGGGAATTCTCGCGCTCGTTCTTGCGGGGTTTGGATCCGTCGGTGTTTTCTGGCCGGTTTTCAGCATCGGCGCGACCTTCGGCATCGCAATGGATCACTGGGTTTTTCAAGGTCTTCCGGGTTTTACCGCTTTGGGTGGAATTGCCGGAGCAGGTGCGGCGTGGGGTGCCATTCTGGGGGCTCCGCTGGCAGCCGGTGTTCTGGCGTTCGAACTCACTCATAGCTGGACGGCGATGTTGGTGGCACTTGCGGCGGCGTTGGTGGCTCGTGCGACTTTCCGATTCATCGGGGCTGCAGGAATGATTTCAAGCGACCTCGAGGCGCGTGGGATGAGGCTGATTGATGGCCGCTCTTTCGACGTGCTTGACGCCATTCCCATCCGCGAAGCGATGGTTGTGGATTTCGAAACCGTTCATGAACATGAGCCGGTTTCGGAGCTTCATGCCCGCTTGCTGAAATCGCGATATCCGTTCATTCCGGTGGTCAGCCTTCAGGGTATCTTTCGCGGAGTTCTTACCGTGGACATGATACAAGAGGCCTGGCACACGCAGCAGAAGACTCCCGGGGAGGTTTTTGCTCCCGCTCGCCACGTTGAAGGTCACGATCTGTCTCATGACATGATGATGCGGCTGATCGAGGCCAAGGACCTGCTCTATCGCGCGGGGCTGAAGTTTCCCACCGTTCGGCTGGATGACAAGCTTTCGTCCATCAGTGGGAAGTTCGATGAGAGCCCTTGCGTAGCGGTGGTCACCGATGATGAACAAGTTGTCGGACTTTTATTCGTGCATCAGGTGCGTCTTGCATACGATCGGGAACTCGCCAGGCGCGCACTGCTCACTGGAACAGCCGGGAACTCTGTAAACAACTAACGACGGACTTATGATCGATTTTGAATCAGCACCTTCCGGCATGGCACGCACTACGAAAAAAGCGGTAGGTGACGGAAGTTATCTTCGTGGATTGAATGACCGGCAACGGGAAGCGGTTCTCGCGACCGAAGGGCCTTTGATCGTTCTCGCCGGTGCAGGGTCCGGCAAAACAAAAATGCTCACCTCCCGCATCTGCCACCTGATCGAGGCTCAGGGTGTGCCGGCGCATCGTATTCTTGCGATGACGTTCACGAACAAGGCGGCCGGGGAAATGCGCGAGCGTGTCGCACGGATGCTGGCTGAGTCCGCAAGGCAGGGTGGGGGAGGGTATCTCGGTAACCCTGAACTCGGCACGTTCCACTCCGTATGCGTGCGACTTCTCAGACGGGAACTCGGGCGCACACCATTCACGAAGCCCTTCGTGATTTATGATGACTCGGATCAGCTGAGTCTGATCAAGCGCGTGCAGGAGCGGCTTTCGATTGACGACAAGGCGTTCAGCCCCAAGGGAATCCAGGCGGCGATCAACCGCGCGAAGTGCGATGCGATCTCGCCGGAAGAGATGGAGTCAGCGCCGCACGATATCTTCGGACGGCAGGTGAAACGCGTTTACGATCAATATCAGAAAGATCTTGTCGTCAATAACGCCCTCGATTTCGGCGAAATCATCTGCATGACTTACCGGCTCCTGCGGGATTGCGAGGATGTGCGGGAAACCTATCAGGACCGGTTCCGCTACATTCACGTGGATGAGTATCAGGATACGAACCGCGCTCAGTACCTGCTCCTCTCCATGCTCGCGAAAAAACAGTTTGGCGGTCATGAGAACATCTGCGTCGTCGGCGATGAGGATCAGTCGATTTACAAATGGCGCGGAGCGGATATCCGGAACATTCTGGACTTTGAATCGGATTATCCCGGCGCACAGGTCGTGAAGCTCGAACAGAACTACCGTTCGACAAAGACCATCATCGCCGCCGCCGGGCACGTCATCAAAAACAACCTCACGCGTAAGGACAAGACCCTCTGGACGGAAAACGAGGACGGCCTCCCGATCGTGCATGCGCAGCTTCCTGACGAAAGGGCCGAGGCCGAGCTGGTGGTTTCGGAAATCAAGCGCCAGGGTTCGCATGAGGGGCGCGGCTACGGGGATTTCGCGATTTTCTACAGGACGAACGCGCAGAGCCGGCAGTTCGAAGACGTCTTGCGGCGCGAGAAGATCCCTTACCAGGTTGTCGGAGGGCTTCGTTTCTATGATCGCAAGGAGATCAAGGACATCCTCTCTTATCTCAAAGTCATCCTGAACCCGACGGACTCCGTGAATTTGCGCCGGATCATCAATGTTCCCGCGCGTGCCATCGGCAAGACGACGATCGAGAAGCTCGATGAGGTCATGATGGCCTCGCAGGGCCCGATCACCTTCTGGGAGATCCTGGAACGTGCGGCGCTGGATCCTTCAATGACCTCCGCAGGAACCGCTCGCAAGATTGGTGCTTTCGTCCAGCTTATCCGCAAGATCACCGAGGAACAGCCCAAGCTTCTTTTGTCTGAGCTCTATCATCTGATCCTTGATGAGACCGGTTACGTTCGCGAGTTGCGGAAGGAAGGGACCGAGGAAGCCGAAGCTCGAATCGAGAACTTGGAGGAGTTGGATACGATTTTTCAGGAATTCGAGGAAGATCAGTTCAATCAGCTTTCCGAAGAGGAACGAAAAGCGCAGCCAGAAGAACGAAAACGCGCGCTGCTGCCCGCGTTCATCGAACAGTCCTCCCTGGTGTCGGATCTCGATTCGATGGAAGGCCAGGCCAGTTCCGTGAAGATGATGACCCTTCATTCGTCGAAGGGTTTGGAATTTCCCGTTGTGTTCCTGGTTGGAATGGAAGAAGGCCTTTTTCCTTCGGTCCGGGCATGGGAAGAGGCTTCCGAAGAAGATATCGAAGAGGAACGCCGGCTCTGCTACGTCGGCATGACGCGGGCTCGTGAACGTCTTTTCCTGTCGAACGTGGTGGTACGTCGGATCTGGGGGAACGTGAACTATCAGGAACCCTCCCGTTTTTTCGTTGAAATCCCCGGACGTTTTCTTGAGATGCGTGATTTTGCGCCGCAGGTGTTTGGTGGCGCATCCGCGAGTACGCAACGAAGCTTTTCCTCGATCCCGGCTCCGAAGACAGGAGGCTGGTCACCGGCGCGTCCTGCGACGCCCGCCGCAACTGGAGCAGGAAACGACGTGATCGGGAGGCGGATCCATCATCCCGAATACGGCGAAGGCAGTATTGTGCTGGCGGAAGGGTCAGCGGATGATCGGAAAGTCACGGTGGAGTTTGCCGGTAAGCAGCGGAGGAAATTTCTCTTCCGCTATGTGGCCAGTTACCTGAGCTGAAAGGGGAAGTGCGTGGCGGAAATCAGCGAGGCTTTGACGAGACGTGTGGCTGAGCTCGCCAGGTTGCGCCTGTCGCAAGCGGAGGTCACGCAGTTCACCGGCCAGCTCCAGCAGATTCTGAGCTATGTGGACCAGATCCAGGCGGTCGATGTCACTGACGTTGAACCCCTGATTTATCCAAACGCTTCGCGGGAAGCGGCCGACTCCAGCCGGGAACCCGCCTTTCGTGCGGATCGGGTGGTTGAACCTCGCAATGCGGCTGACGGAAGCCCGAAAGTCCTTGAAGCCGCGCCGGAAATTCATGAAGGGGCTTTTCAAGTCCCGCAGATTGTCTGAGAGGGATCACGATGAAGGCTTTGGATACCGCTCGATTCCAGTCCATTCGCGAAATCCACGATGCTTTCGATCGTGGCGAGTTTCTTCCTTCTGAACTCACTCGTGCCTATCTTCAAGCGGCCCAGGCAGGAACGCTGAACGCATTCATAACTTTCACGGAAGAGAATGCCATGCGGGCTGCGGTAGCTGCCGACCAGGTGCTCAAAGCCGAGAAGAAGGTTCCGCGTGCGATTTTGCCGCTGTTCGGCATACCTCTCGGACTGAAAGACAATCTTGTCACCGAAGGCGTTCGGACAACCTGTGCTTCCCGCATGCTGGAAAACTACCATCCGCCCTATTCCGCGACGGTGGTGAAGCGTCTGGAAAATGCCGGAGCTTTTTCGCTCGGCAAGCTCAATATGGACGAGTTCGCGATGGGCGGCTCGAACGAGAACTCCGCGTTTGGCGCGGTTCAACACCCCACCCACCCCGATCGTGTGCCGGGAGGCTCAAGCGGTGGGTCGGCTGCGGCGGTTCGAGCGGGACAATGCGTGGCAAGTCTCGGCTCAGATACCGGCGGTTCCATTCGCTTACCGGCAAGTTATTGCGGGGTGGTGGGGCTCAAGCCGACTTACGGACGCGTCAGCCGGTTTGGTCTGATTGCCTTTGCTTCCTCTTTGGATCAGATCGGCCCTCTTGGACGGAGTGTTGAGGATTGCGCAGTCCTCATGGACGTGATGGCGGGACATGATCCCTTGGACTCCACCTCGCTGATGATCGAGAAGCCATCCTGTGTGGACGCCTGCCGTCGTGCACCTGATTGGGCAGGACTTCGTGTTGGAATCCCCGAAGAATTTTTTTCCGCGCAGCTTTCGCCCGGTGTCGAGACGCGTGTACGTGAAGCGCTGAAGTGGTTCGAGGCGCAAGGAGCGAAGCTCGTGCCGGTGACTTTGCCGAATTCCCGGCATGCTGTCGCGGTTTATTACCTGGTTGCCGTGAGCGAGGCTTCCAGTAACCTGGCGCGTTTTGACGGCGTTCGATATGGCAACCGGTCAGCCGAAGCCGCTCAGGCCTCGAAGCTCAAGGATTTTTATGAACACGCCAGAGCGGCATTCGGACCTGAGGTGAAGCGGCGTCTGATTCTAGGCACGTTCGCGCTCTCGAGCGGATATCAGGATGCGTATTATCGCAAAGCCTGCCAGGTGCGCGCACTGGTGGCGCACGATTTCGAGAGAGCTTTTCAGGAGGTGGATCTGATTGCGGGACCCGTGGCGCCCACCACCGCTTTCCGGATCGGCGAAAAAGCCGGTGACCCTCTGACGCTTTACCTGAACGATCTTCTGACGATTCCGGCCAATCTTGCCGGTCTTCCGGCAATGAGTGTCCCTTGCGGTGACGGGGAGGACGGCCTTCCCGTAGGGCTCCAGCTGATGGGGCCGTCTCTCAGTGAGGAAATGCTGTTTTCCGTTGGCGCTGCCTATGAGCGCGGAAGGAGGCAGACATGAACTTTGAAGCGGTGATCGGACTCGAAGTCCACGCGCAGCTCGCGACTGATTCAAAGATTTTCTGTGGTTGCCCCGCCCGTCCGCCTGCCGGCAGGTCTGTGGCGGAAATCCCCCCGAACGCAAACACCTGTCCTATTTGCACGGGGCACCCTGGAACCTTGCCGGTTCTCAATGAAAAGGTGGTCGATTACGCAATCCTTGCCGGAATCGCGACCCGTTGCTCGATTCGCGGCAAGAGTGTGTTCGCACGGAAGAATTATTTTTATCCGGACCTGCCGAAGGGCTATCAGATCTCGCAATACGACGAGCCTATTTGTGAAAAGGGCTGGCTCGAAATCCAGGCGCTCCCCACGAGCCCGGACAAACGCATCGGGATCAATCGTATTCACATGGAAGAAGACGCGGGAAAGAACGTTCACGCGCACGGATATTCACTGGTGAATCTGAACCGGGCAGGAGTGCCACTGATCGAGATCGTGAGCGAGCCGGAACTTTCAAGCGCAGCCGAGGCCGGCGCGTACCTTCGTTCGTTGCATGCGGTGGTCACTTATCTGGGTATTTCTGACGGCAACATGCAGGAAGGCAACTTCCGTTGTGATGCCAACGTGAGTGTGAGACCGGCCGGCCAGAAGGAATTCGGCACGCGGGTCGAAATCAAGAACGTGAACTCGTTCCGCTTTGTGGAAAAAGCCATTGATTATGAAATTCAGCGGCAGATCGGCGTCATTGAGGGAGGGGGAAAGATCGTTCAGGAAACCCGCACCTTTGATTCCAACAAGAACGTCACGATTTCCATGCGTTCGAAGGAAGAGGCGGAGGATTACCGCTATTTTCCGGATCCAGACCTCATCCCCGTCCGGGTCACCGAAGCACGCGTGAATCGCTTGCGCTCGGAGCTTCCCGAGCTGCCGGATGCCGTCAAACGCCGGTTCATGACGGAGCTCGGGCTTTCAGCGGAAGATGCCGCAGCCCTGACGTCAACGCGTGATTTGGCGCTTTTCTTCGAGGAGGCGCTTCAGGCGCTCTCTGAAACCGGTATTGACCGCGCGAAGGGCGCAAAGGCCCTCGCCAACTGGCTGACGGGAGAGGTCGGCCGTCTGTTGAATGAAAGCGGGGTTGAAATACGGAACTCACGGCTCACGGTGGTTCATCTGGCCGACCTCGTCCGCGTGACGCTCGAGGGAGCCGTTTCCAGTACGGGCGCGAAGCAGGCGCTTTCCGAGGCCTGGAGCACGGGAGAGTCGATTCCCGCTGTGGTGGCGCGCCTCGGACTCAAGCAGGTGAGTGATCTCGGTGAGCTTGAGCCTGCGGTCGAAAAAGTGATCGCCGCTTTTCCCGGTCAGGCCGCGGAATTCCGCGCCGGAAAAGAAAAGCTTCTCGGTTTTTTTGTCGGACAGGTGATGAAAGCCACGGGAGGCAAGGCAAACCCTGCCTTGCTTCAGGAGCTGGTTGCAAAGAAGTTAAAACAGATGGGGGATTCCTGACGTGAAGAAGTTCGCGAAGTGGGCTGGTATCATGCTGGCAAGCATTTTCCTCGTCTTTCTGATCCTGGCGATCGTCATTCCGCTTGTCGTCGATGTGGACAAATACCGGCCAAAAATCGTGGAAGTCGCCAATGAGCGCCTGAACGGCAAATTGGAACTTGGCAGACTGTCGCTTTCGCTCTGGGGTCAGGTGCGCGTGGATGTTGCGGGGTTGAAACTCCTCGATACGAAAGGGCGACCTCTCATCGGTGTGCAGGAAGCATTCTTTCATGTGCCGTTTTCCTCGGTCCTGAAGGGGGCGCCGGTGGTGACGCTCAAGATGCGCGCCCCAGAGGTGAATCTGATTAAAGACAAGGCAGGCAGGTTGAACGCATTTGCCGTCGTGAAGGAAAGCGGTCCGAAGCCGGTGCCTGCGCCCGGTGCGTCGCCCGGCGTTCAGGCTGAGACGGAACCGAAATCGGAGATCACCTTGCCCGCCATAGCTGCGCGCGCGCGGCTGGGGCTTGAGCTTTTGCAGGCGAAGATGACTTACACTGATCATGAAACAGGATTGAACACCGAGTTATCCGATCTGAATGTGGTGCTCAGGGATGTTTCCCTGTCACGATCAACCCAGCTGGAGATTTGGGCGAATCTGGACACCCGGATGGGCGAGAAAATTTCGGTGAAAGGCCCCGTTCGTCTCACGGGCGCGGCCAATCCGCACGTTACGGAAGGGCGCCTGGAGAAACTGGCGGCTGCGCTGAAGCTGGATGCGGACGGTCTTGAAATCCTGGCTCCGGGACTTTTCACCAAGAACGCGGGAATACCGGCACAGGTTGATATCTCGGTGGCTGCTTCTGAAAAGGACATCCGCTTTGAACGCTTCAACGCGAAGTTCCACAATGCCGAGCTGACCTCTTCGGGAGTCATTTCCGGGATGCTGAGCGAAGGAGGGGCGCCGTCGGCCCGTTTTGAACTCTCGTCCAATGCGATTGAACTGAAGCCCTGGCAGGAATTGGTTCCGCTCCTGCGCGAGTATGATCCTTCTGGAAGGATTCAGCTTCAGGGAAAGGCAAGCGGTCCGGTGAATCAGCTTTCCTACGAAGGGAAGATTGAAATTGTCGACGTTTCCGCGAAAACTCCCAGGCTGAAGACGCGCCCCGTATTCAAGGGGCAGATACGAATCCTCACGGATCGGCTCGAGCAGATACTCCTCTCAATGAAAGCGCCTGGAAATGACGTGGAGATTCGCGGAAAGCTCGTGTCCTTCACACGCCCGCAAGCGGACCTGGTGTTCAGCTCTTCGGGTATGGATCTTGATCAGCTCATCGAGTTGCCTCCGTTGAAGAGCGAGGCGGGCAGCACTCAGGCAAAACCAGTGGCGAAAGAGACTGCAGGAAAACCTCCCGCTTCATCAGGAAAATCAGGACCTGCTGCTGATTCCGCTGCAGATTATGACGCACTCCTGGCTCCGCTTCACGAGATGCCCATCGCGCGCGTTTTCGGCGCCAAGGCTCAGGTCAATCTGAAATCCGTGAAGGTTTATGACGTCAGAATGACGGAAATCGCCGGCGCGCTTACCCTGAACCAACTCAATCTGGCGTTGAGTCGCTTTTCGATGAAGCTCTGGAAAGGTTCTGTCACGGGTGACGCCGCGGCGGACCTTGGAAAGAAAGTGCCGACTTATCGCTTCTCGTCGCAGGTGTCTAAGCTGGATCTTGCGGACGCTGTTGCCTCGCAGCTTCAGCTGTTTAAAAACACGATCATTGGAAAAGCCGACTTCCAGATGAGCGGGCAGGGTGCGAGTTTCAATCCCGAGCCGGCGATGCAGAATTTGAACGCCCGGGGAAAAATGAGCGTCGAGGGCGCGGCCTTCGCGACGATCGACGTTGCTAAGATGATTTCCGAGGCCTTGAACCAGGCGATCCAAAGAGTGTCTGAAAAGGTGCCTCAATTGAAAGGCAAGACGATCCAGTCTCTTCCAAACCGTGAATCACGTTATGAGCTGATTTCCTCGGACATGATGATCGCTGACGGCAAATTTTCCGCTCCAAACTTTGTGGCCAAGGCTGCGCCAAAGAAGGGCATTGACCTGAACGGTAGCACGATTATCGGAATGCTCGATCGATCGATCTCGGCGGACTGGACCCTGATTGATACTTACAACCTGACTCGTGCGGCAGATGTTTCAGTCACGGTGGCAGGTGTCCAGGTGGAACGCGTCCTCACGGAAAAAGGCAAGCCGCTTCGGATTCCCGTTCATGTCGGCTGCTCGGTTTCGGCCCCCTGTTATTCCTACACGCAGGTGCCGGAGCATCTTGCGAAAGTGGCGTTGGCGAACCTGGCAGCGGCCACGGAAGGACGGGCGAAACAGGAACTCCTGAAAAAGGCTGCTCCCTTGCTCGATAAAGCTCCGCCTGCGGTACAAAAAGGATTGGACGAGATCCGGAAGAAGCTGTTCAGATAGAAGCTAACGAATGAAGTGAATAAGGAGAATGACTCATGAAATCGCGTTGGACTTTAATGCTTATGGCCTTTGTATCGATGGGACTTTTTGCTGGCTGTGCAGGGGAAAAGGTGAAAAATCAGGCCAAGGAGTCGGCGGCGCGGTACTGGCAGGACAAAGCCTATCCTGGAAAAAGCCACGACGTTCAGGTGATTGAGGCGGAAAAAGCCGAGGACGGCATGTATCGCGTCAAGGGGCTGATCGACGGGGAAGCCCGTGTCGGCATGTTTAACCCCGAAACCGAGAATTTCTCCGAAGGTTACTACTCTCTGGCGCACGAACGGTCCAAACGAATTGCCGAGCTCGAGCAGGAATCAAAGTACTGGAAAGAAAAGGCTGAGAATCTCGACAAGGAGAACTACAAGCTGAAGGTCAAATTAAGTATCTTCGAAAAGAAAGGCGCCTCGGAATGAATACCTCCGTCCGGGCATCGATAGACCTGGGCACGAACACCTGCCTTCTTCTGGTGGCTGAGTGGGAGCCGGGCCGTACGGAACCGGATCGAGTCCTAGCCGATGTGTCGACCGTGGTGCGACTCGGACAGGGCGTTGATAAAAATCGCTCGCTCGCTCCGGATGCCATGGAACGAACGCTTGCCTGCCTCAGAAAGTACGCCTCACGCCTCACGGAACTCGGAGGCGATCCGTCGACCGCAGTTTGCCTCGCCACGAGTCAGGCGCGCGATGCTGCGAACGGTTCAGATTTTTTCGAAACCGTTGTTCGAGAAACCGGCTTTCGGTTCCGGGTCATATCCGGTGACGAGGAAGCGCGAGTCACGTTTTCAGGCGGGCTTCTTCCTGGAATGGATCCTGCGCGATCGGTGGTGGTGGATATCGGCGGAGGCAGTACGGAGCTGATATCCAGCCGGGGAGGCCAGAGCCTTGATATGGGCTCGGTACGTTTTACTGAGCGCTATCTTCAGTCCGACCCGGTCACGGACGAACAGTTCTGGAATTGCCAGGCGGCGATTGACGCACAGTTGGAGAAACTCCGGAGCTGGCGTGAAGCGCTTGGCGCCCATGCGGACCTTGTCGCTGTGGCCGGCACTGCTACGGCAATTGCAGCGGAGCATCTCGGCCTTGAACAATTTGATGCCAGCCGGATCGACACTGCAGCTTTGAGCCGAGGTGATATTCACCGGATCGTCGAGGAATTGAAATGGCGAACGGTCAAAGAGCGTCTTGAACTTCCGGGTATGGAGCCGGGAAGGGCCGACGTGATCCTCGCGGGTGCAATGATCCTGTGGCGGACGATGGAAGTCCTGGATTTCGCGCACTGTCGCATCAGTACGCGCGGGTTACGCTACGGAGCTTTGAAAATTTAGAGCTGTTTCAGGTCTTCGCGAAGGGAGCGGGCCAACGCCGCGTCTCTTTGAGCCAGTCTGCGGAGCAGTGACTCACGAAATGCAGGATCCGCGATTCGGAGCATCTCCAGCACCTGATTGAAGCCGTTGATGGCGATCTGCTCTTCAGAGGAGCCCTTTTCGTTATTGATTGAGGCGCCGGGATTCCGATCCTTACTGCTTGCCATAATCAGGCCTTTCCTTCCTTGGCTGACTTCCTGGCCTGTCCATGGAGTGCTTCCGTGGAGGCCCGAAGCTGTTCTCGGAGTGCCTCTATCTGTGCATCCGAATTTTTGCGGAACTCTTGAACACGCTGACGGTTGGCAGCCCGGACTTGTTCCACGGTCTGCTCAGATTGCGCTTTTTCATCAGCGATCTGCTCGTCGTTCTTTTCACGAACCTCACGAAGCCGCTGCTCAAGAGCTTCGGCTTCGTTGGAAATGCGGACATCATAGTCACGCCGCAATGCATCGAGCTGTTGCGTCTGAGACTCAATGAGGCGCTCCACTTCGTCCTCATGGCGTTCTTTGAGGTCGCGAACATCCACGTCGTTGCGCCTCTGAAGCTGCTCACGATAACTCTGGAGGCGCATTTCATCGCCCGTGATTTTAGAAAGAGAACCTGGAGGCATTCCTTTGCCCTTCCTCCCAATAGTATGCCCGGAGCTTTTGGCGGAAGCAAATCACAGTCGCCGCCCCTGGGTGCAGATCACTGATTGAAAGGAATCGCAAAAACTGTTAGTTTTTTGACACCGTTGGTTCGGTTGAGGGAATGTAATGTCTGAGACGCAATTGCCAGCAGCAAAACCCAAAGAATCGCCGACTCAGTCGATGGAAATTCGCCTTCTGGGGCAGAAGATCCCAATTCGTACGTCAGAAAAAGATCCCGAACTGGTTTCCGAGGTTGTTGGTTTGGTATCGGTTCTTCTTAAGAACGCGGAAATGCGCGCGAAAGGTGCTGCCGCTCATCAGATCGCTTTGCTGGCACTGCTCGATCTCGCGCAGGAATATTCGAAAGCCAAACGGAAGACAGCCGCCTACAAACGGGACGTGAATGACAAAACAGCTCGTCTCAAGGAACTTGTGAGGGACTGCCTCAAGTGAAGGTTTTGTTTTTCGGGGACGTTTTCGCGAGACCCGGTCGAGAAGCTTTGAAGGTGGGAATGAGTCGGCTGATCCCCGAGCATCAGGTCGACTTCGTCGTCGTGAATGGCGAAAACTGTGCGCATGGAAACGGCATTCTGCCGGATATGGCGCAGGAGCTCCTGGACAACGGCGTCGACGTGATCACGACGGGCAATCACGCTTGGGATCAGCGTCAGATCATTCCTTACATGGGCACCAGCACCCGGGTGCTCCGCCCTGCAAATTATCCGGATTCGCCCGGTTTCCGAGCACCGGGTCGCGGGTCAACGGTCGTGGAATCGCGGCGGCGGCCAGGACTGCGCCTGGCGGTCATTCAGGTGATGGGCCGGGTTTTCATGGATGCCCTGGACTGTCCTTTTCGCGTCGCCGAAGCGGAAGTGAACCGGCTCGATGACCTCGGGATTCAATGCATCCTGATCGATTTCCACGGAGAGGCTAGCTCGGAAAAACAAGCCTTTGCCCATTACATGGACGGCAAAGCCAGTGCCGTGGTGGGAACCCATTCTCATGTGCAGACCGCGGACGAGAGGATTCTGCCGGGGGGTACCGCTGCCATAACGGATGTGGGGATGTGCGGGTGTTTTGACTCCGTGATCGGGGTCAAAAAAGAGATCTCCATCCAGAAGTTTCTCACAAAACGGCCCATCCGTTACGAACCGGCGGAGGGTCCGGGTGGCTATGGTGCCGTGATCGTCGACATCGATGAATCAACCGGTCGTGCGCGCTCCATTCTGCGCTTGAGGGATCCCCTAGCGGCCCCGGGCTGATCGCGTTACACTGAAGTCATGCGCAGCCGGACTCATCTCGAGCTTTATCGGGCTTTTACCGATTTCATCAGCGGCGAAGTGAAACGCGATCGCCACAAGGCGAATCGGCGGATGCTGAATGTTTTCCTCTGGTGCTTCATCTTTCCGGCCATCGCGGTTACGGGGCTTTATCTGCTCACGGCTCTTCGTGTTCTGCCGATTTCAGCGCGCGCTTACATGGATTGGACGCTTCTGCTGTTTCCGATCGTTTACTCGGTGTATGTGCTCAGCTCCGAAGTTCTGGTTCAGATTCCTCGCGCATTCAGCCGCGGGGGAGTGGTGACCATGCTTGACGAGTCGTTCAAGCAGGCCGAGTGGAGGGAGTCAGTGACTCTGGCCATGAGCCGATCTGTTTCCTCGGAGCCCGCGGACTGGAACTGGATGGCTCAGAACTTCAGGACGGATCTTCGGCGGCTACGCGAGCGGAATGCCTATCTGACGGTATTGGCAGGGGCGGTTCTTTTTCTGCTGCTTCAGGGGATTGATCTCCTGACAGGCACAGAAGCCCGTGTGACCTGGGTTCGGAGCCCGATGGGATGGGTTGAAAGCTCCTCAACGGACTTGTCCCAATTCGTCGTTTTGGCGCTGTTCCTGATTATGTTTTATCTGTCAGGCAGCCAGCTGCATCAGACGTTGGCCAGATATCTGGATTGCGCAGAACTTCTGGCCCTGGATCGCTCCAATCGGGAGCGCTCCGAATAGCTCAAGCTCAGTGCTCGTCGCCGCCGCAGCCGCCATGGCCGCCGCAACCACCGCAACCGCCACTACCGTGATCATGGCCGGGTTCATTCCCATGACCATGGCCGTGTTCTTCGCCCTCTCCGTGGTCATGAGAATGGCAGCCTCCCGAGCAGTTGCTCAGGGGTTCAAAGATCCAGGCGCGTTCCAGGCGGTTAATGATGTCGAGGGCTTCCTGGACTGTATCAAACAGGTGATACCCCAGGTATTCCCCGGTGGCGTTTTGCAGGACAAACGCCACGAACTTCCCAGGCTGCTCGGGGTGCTCGGCGACTCCGCCGATCACTTCGTCATCCATGAGAAAGCCCTTTTTGTAATTTTCTTCAGTAAGTAGCAGCATTCTTTGGTGCTTAGCAAAGGAGCGGGTCCGGGGAAAGCAGAAAGAAGACC